>Ga0315298_1000347_pt1 | contig 90866 bp, 83 predicted proteins | sample WHS_1_MG_FD_203077 | JGI IMG/M metagenome (GOLD analysis project Ga0315298, IMG submission 203077) | Extremophilic microbial mat communities from Washburn Hot Springs, YNP, Wyoming, USA - WHS_1_MG | ecosystem: Environmental > Aquatic > Thermal springs > Hot (42-90C) | place: USA: Wyoming...
AGAAGGCAGGGGTAAGCGAGGAAGGACTACTTTTTTGAAAAAAAGTAGCAAAAAACTTTTGTTATCTGGGCTATGGGCGTTGTCAGGGGCATGGGCTCAGAGTCAGAGAGTTTTTTGGTTCTTTTTTGCAAAAAAGAACTCTTTTTGCCTTATCTTTTGCGAAACTGATTGCGTCGCTGGGCTTGCGGTGGCGTGGGTCAGGAGTCGAGGGATTGCATGATGGTGTCGGGGATTTCGAAGTTGGCGTAGGTGTTTTGGACGTCGTCGCTGTCTTCGAGGGCGTCGATGAGTTTGAGGACGGCGCGGGCGGCGTCTTCGTCGAGGGTTGTGGTGGTGGTGGGGCGCCAGTCGAGTTTGGCGGTTTCGGGTTCGCCGAAGTGGGATTCGAGGGTATCGCGGACGGCGAAGAAGGATTCGACGGCGCAGGTGATTTCGTGGTGGTCGGTGGTGGATTGGGCGTCGTCGGCGCCGGCTTCGATGGCGGCTTCGAGCATGGCGTCGGCGCTGGCGGCGGTGGCGGGGTAGCGGATGAGGCCGATGCGGTCGAACATGAAGGAGACGGAGTTGGATTCGCCGAGGGTTCCGCCGTGTTTGGAGAAGGCGGTGCGGATATCGGAGGCGGTTCGGTTGCGGTTATCGGTGAGGGCTTCGACGATGATGGCGATTCCGGCGGGGCCGTAGCCTTCGTAGCGGACTTCGACGTAGTCATCCGAGCCGTTTTGTCCGGCGGCTTTTTTGATGGCGCGTTCGATGGTGTCGCGGGGCATGTTGGATTGGCGGGCGGCGGCGCAGGCGGCGCGGAGGCGGGGGTTGGCGGCGGGGTCCGGCAGGCCTTGTTTGGCGGAGACGGTGATTTCGCGGATGAGTTTGGCGAATTGCCGGGCGCGGCGGATGTCCTGCGCGCCTTTGCGGTGCATGATGTTCTTGAACTGGGAATGTCCGGCCATGGTCTGCCTCGATGGGTTCGCTCGATGGTTTCGCTCGATGGGTTCGCTCGATGGGTTCGATTGTCGAGGGGGGCGGCATAGCAGGGGTGGGCGGGTTTGTCAGGGTGGGCGGGGACGCGATGGGATGGGGGAAGGTTGCTCACCGGATGGAGCGTGGCGATCAGCACCGGGCCGATCTCATTTTGCGAGAATTGGCAGGATTGTCAGGATTTTTTACACTCACGCGTTCGTGAGATTGGTAAATTATTGAAATTACGATTAATTCATGTCTGGCATGGTTTTTGCTTAAGTTTTTAGACACATTTGTTGAGGATCATTTATGAAACTTCGTTCTTATCTGCTTCGTGGGCTGGGATTTCTGGCTTTGTCGGTGGGCGGCATTGCCGTGGCCAACGCCGGGACCATGCCGACGATTTTTGGTGGTGTTTACACCAGTAAAACAAAGTTGCCCTTTACCTTGCTCGACCTTGGCACCGGCAATGGTTCCGGCAAGCAAACGGTCACCAGCCCGTTTACCGTCTCCGGTGAAACGATCAGTTTCGTTGGAAATTCGGGCGTCTATTCGGGCAGCAAAACCGGTATCGCGGCGTCGCCCTTTGGCACGAGCGACGAGAATTATCTGGTTGCGGAGCCAAAAGCGTTTCATGCGAACCCTTCGAATGTCACTATTACCTTTCAGTCGCCGCAGACGACGTTCGATCTGATCTGGGGCAGTGTGAGCAGCGACAATGTCCTGTCGTTCAAGACATCGGCTGGTCAGACCATCAATGGTCAGGAGATATTCGACGCGATTCCGCAACTGGATGGCAAGTCGTTGAATGCTTACGTCTCGATCGGGAGTCTGGCGCCGTTTACGTCGGTCGTTGTGACCACCAAATCGCCGTTTGAATTCAACCCGAGCACTCCTGTTCCCGAACCCGGATCGCTTCTGCTGCTCGGCACCGGTTTGATGGGGCTGGGTCTGGTGCTTCGCAAGCGCAAGACGCGCGGCTGATTGCACTGAGCGGTCGGTAGCGCCGGGTGAGGCGGCGGTTGATCGCCGCACCACCCGGCGGCCAGGCCGGGTTACGCATGGGATTTGCGCGGCGAATCACGTGCACGGTGACGCGTTGCTGGCTGTTGCTGCGGGCACGGCTGCCGAGTTCGCTGAAGCGGGGTTTGGCGTCTTCCAGTTTGCGGTTTGGGTTGGGGTGCGGGGGTGGTGGGTTTTGGTCATTGCGGCGGGTGCCTTGTTGAACTGGGCAGATAGTCAGAATTAGACATAGTCGATGGGTTGGGACAGTGTTACTGGCTTGGTGTAAAAGGGCAGGGTGTCACGTATCTGAGGTGGACGCAGCCGATTTGGATCCAATATTCACCCCTATCTCGGTTGCTCATATCGGTGCGGATGCACGATAAAGTGCGCTTACCCCTCTAGCCCAAAGCTGGGAACTGTACCAAAAATATTTGTTCGAAGTCGGCAAAACAAGTGGGGCAAATAGATGTCAGGTACCATCGACGATTCGGCGCTAAGACTTATCAACACAATTGCTACCCGGCTTCATGATATTTTTGATGGCCGGATCAATCTTACTGATGTCGCAAGTAAATCTCAGGCTCACGTCGAGCCTTTTTTCAGAACCCGAGCGCTAGCCGCGCTAGCTCTACTCAACGAAAGCGGAGTTTCGGCCGAGATTGCAGGTAGCTCCATAACTGACAGTGGTAATGATGACGGCATTGATGGAATATTTATAGACAGAAATGAAAATAAGATTTATTTTGTCCAGAGCAAATGGAGAAACTCACCTAAAAAAGGTGTGGAACTCCAGGATTTTGTTAGATTCCGCGACGGTGTCCGAGCAATTTTAGCTCTAAATTGGAGCGCAGATAACTCGAGTTTAGCGCCCTTTAAAGAACAACTAGAGGAAGCCCTACGAAATATTGATACACGAGTAATGATGATCCTCGTACACACAAGCGCACAAGACATAGCCAAAAATATACAATCTAAAATAGACGAGTTTGTTAAATCCCAAAATAAGTACGTTAGTGATTTTCTAGAATTCAAATCTTTGGGGCTTTCGGACGTCGTGCAGGCTGCTAGATTTCAGGCCAGACCTGAAAACATTACGGTTGATGTTTTGCTTGAAAATTGGGGGATAGTTCGCGAACCGTACAAAGCGATCTATGGGTCAGTGGCAGCCCTTGATGTTGTTCGATGGCATGACGAGCATGGAAAACGTCTTTTTGCGGAAAATCTTAGATATACAATTGAAAAATCTTCTATAAACGAAGGGATTATTCAGACAGCAGAAAATTTGCCGCACCATTTTTGGTATTTTAATAATGGGATTACCGCCATCTGCGAAGGTTTCGACAAGCAGCCAATTGGCGGTAATTCAACAGAAACTGGAGTTTTTAGTATAAGACGAGTAAGCGTCATAAATGGCGCTCAAACAATCGGATCTCTAGCGAGAGCGCGGAATAAAGGTGCAGGTTTAGAAACAGCTCGAGTTCAGATTAGAATAATTTCTTTAGATGGGACACCTGACGGATTTTCAATGAGTGTCACTAATGCGAACAATACCCAAAATAATCTTAGCCCGATAGATTTTGTTGCATCTGATGCAACTCAAGAAAGGCTGCGTAAGGAGGCGGCAATTTTGGGCCTTATTTACACGTTTCGCCGTGGAGACACTGAACCTGACCAAGACGTAGGTTTCGACATAAGATCAGCGACTATCGCTGCCGCCTGTGCGTGTGGCGACCTTCGCCTTGCGGTTGCATCGAAGCGCTATATCAGTGGGCTGTGGGAGAATACTTCAAAGGAACCTTATACTAAATTGTTCAATGCGGACACTACCGCAAAGTATCTTTGGTATATCGTTCGCGTAATGCGACGAGTTGATGATCGCCTTATGCAGAAATCTAACTCTCTTTCTGGAAAGGAAAAACTAATCGCAATCCACGGAAATCGCTTTATTTTATATTATCTTTTCAATAACCTTAAAACAAACAATATGTTTGTGATCGATGATTTCGAAAGTGTGGCGGGAAAAATTGATTCTGTCACAGACGATACTCTGATTCGGATGACGGAAAAAGTCATAAAGCTGTTTCCTGAAGCGTATGCGGGAAATATATTCAAAAATAACGAACGACAACAACAAATTTTAGCACAAATTTGATGCCTCCTATCGCCTTGATCTCATAATCAAAGTTTTTTTTGCTTCTTTTTTGTTCACAAAAAAGAAGACTCTTCTTCCTAACCTGACCTGAACTTTACTTCCCTGCAATTGCCCGGATGGCTTGAGCGAGGTGGGGGGCGGTGGATTGGAGGGCGTAGTTGGTGGCGACGCGGGTTCGGGCGGCGGTGCTCATGGTTTGGCGGAGGGTGGGGTTGTCGCGGAGTTGGCGGAGGCGGGTGAGCCAGTCGGTGTCGGTGGTGGCGAGGAAGCCTGTGGTGCCGTCGTCAATGATGGTGGTGTTGGCGCCGACGGGGCTGCCGATGGTGGGGCGTCCGCAGGCCATGTACTGGATGAGTTTGTAGCCGGATTTGCCGCGGGTCCAGGCGTCATCCGGGAGGGGCATGATGCCGACGTCCATTTCCGCGATGGTGGCGGCTTCGGTGGTTTCGCTCCACGGGAGGTGGCGGCAGGGGATGCCGGGGATGGTGAAGTTGGGGGCGCCGATGATGAGGAGTTCGGTGGGGGATTCGCGGGCGAGGGTTTGGAGGGTGGGGGTGAGGCGGGTGAGGTAGGGGGCGGTGACGGGGGTTCCGATCCAGCCGATGGTGAAGGTGGGGTGGGGGGGGCGTGGGGTGATCGGGTAGTGGGCGAGGTCGACCACGGTGGGGAGGAGGAGGGTGTTGCGGGCGCCGTTGCGGATGGCCCAGTCGCGCAGGGTCTGGTTGGCGACGATGGTGAGGGCGGCGCGGCGCAGGAGGGCGGGGAATTTGTTGCCGAGGGTGGCGCGGAGGAGGCGGTTGCGGAGGGTTCCGCCGGGTTCGTTGCCGTAGCGGAGGAACCAGGCGTCGTCGAAATCGAGGATGAATTTGCGGTTGGCGCCGAGGAGGGTGCGTTCGAAGGCGGCGGGAAGGAAGGGGAGGAGTTCCTTTTCGATCCAGACGATGTCGTGTTCGCGGATGGCGCGGTGGAGGGCGGGGGCGCGGGCGTAGGCGGCGAGGATGGCGGGGAGGCGCGAGCGGTTTTCGTAGAGGGCGGTGACGTAATCGTTGGAGAGGAAGGGGCGCGGGGTGCAGGCGATGCCGTAGGTGGCGAGGGGGGCGGCGTATTGCAGGAGGCGGAGGCGGCTGCTGGCACCGAGGCGGGCGTAGCGGGTGGCCATGAGGACGCGGATGGTGTCGGCGTGGAGGGGGTGGGCGTCGTCGCGCGAGGCGGTGCCGGGCGGGGCGGTGCCGATTCGGTCGAGGTGGACGCTGATCGACATGCTGCGCGGTGGTGCCCTTGGTTCAGATCGTCGTTTCCGATGTATCGAGCAAAAGCGCAAGGCGGGCGGATTTCAAGGGGGGTGGGCTAGATTGTGTCGGGTGCCGGGGGTGTGGAGGGGGTGGACGTGTCGGGTTTGGGTGGGGCGGAGGTGAGGATGAGCCAGCCGGCGCCGATCAGCATGGCGCTGACCATGACGAAGGGCGCGCCGGGGAGACGCCAGGCGGTGTGGCGGCTGAAGAGGTCGAACACGAAGGCGCCGGTGAGGGGGGCGGCGATGGCGGTGAGGCCTTCGATCGAGGACAGGGCGCCGGCCATGCGGCCTTGCTGGTCGGGTGGGAGGGCGCGGGAGATCATGCTGCGGATGGCGGGGTTGGCGATCGAGCCGAGGGAGGTGAAGGCGACGCCGATGAAGAGGAAGGCGGGGGTGGGGGCGAGGCCGAACAGGAGGTAGCCGATGGCGCTGGAGGTGAAGCCGATGAGGGCGGCGCCGCGTTCGCCGAACCAGGCGACGGCGCGTTTCACCAAGGTGAATTGCACGATGGTCGAGCTGACGCCGACGGCGGCGAAGAGGAGGCCGTTTTGTTGGGGGCCCCAGTTGAAGCGGAGTTCGGTGAAGAGGACGAGGACGGCCTGGAGGGCACCGAGGCCGAACCAGCGCACGCTCCAGGCGGCGGCGAGGCGCCAGAGGCGGGGGACGGTGGTGAGCAGGCGCATGGCACCGAGCGGGGTGGCTTCGCGCAGGCGGAGCGGGCGGCGGCGTTCGACGGGCAGGGATTCGGGCAGGACGAAGATGCCGTAGGTGACGTTGAGGGCGACGAGGCCGGCGGCGACGAGGAAGGGGAGGCGCAGGTCGATCGCGCCGAGGAAGCCGCCGAGCATGGGGCCGGCCATGAAGCCGAGGCCGAAGGCGGCGCCGATCAGGCCGAAGCGCTGGGCGCGTTTTTCGGGCGGGGTGATGTCGGCGATGTAGGCGCTGGCGGCGGAGACGTTGCCGGCGGTGGCGCCGGCGAGGAAGCGGCCGATGAAGAGCCAGCCGATGGTGGGGGCGAAGGCGAGGAGGATGTAGTTGGCGGCACTTCCGGACAGGGAGATGAGGATGAGGCGGCGGCGGCCATAGCGGTCGCTGAGCTGGCCGAGGATGGGGGCGGCGAAGAACTGGGTGGCGGCGAAGGTCATGCTGAGGACGCCGACCCAGAGGGCGGCGTGGGAGGCGGGGACGTGGGCGAGTTTCTGGACGAGTTCGGGCAGGATGGGCGCGATCAGGCCGAAGCCGAGCGAGTCGATGACCAGGACGGCGAAGATGAACCCCATGGCGCGGGGATGCCCGGTTTCGGGGCGGGAGTCACGAGGGGGTTGGGAGGTGGGGCTGAAACAAGGCGGGCGTGCTTCAATTCTGCCGCAGGGCGCGGGCAGGAGGGATGGGCGGTTGTTTTGTGACGATGGGCCGCCCCATATGGGGTGGATGGGGGACCAGACATGCGTATTTCGCGGCCAAGGCCGGTAACGGACGGGCCTGTGAGTGTTTCGCCTGCGGAGACGCCGGGGTTGCGCGGACTGCTTTCGCTGGCGGTGGCGGTGGTGGTGGTGGGCGCGCTGTATTTCGCGCGCGAGGTGTTGATTCCGATTACTCTGGCGGTGTTGCTGAGTTTTCTGGTGGCGCCGATCGCGGCGTTTCTGCGGCGATGGCATTTCGGGCGGAGCGGGTCGGTGGTGGTGGCGATGCTGCTGCCGCTGGTGGTGCTGATGGGGCTGGGGGCGGTGATCGGCACCCAGGTGAGCGCGCTGGTGCAGGAGGTGCCGGAGGAGCAGACGGTGATCGTGCATAAGATCGACACGATCCGGGATGCGACGATCGGCAATTTGGACAGTTTCGTGAAGCAGGCGGGCAAGGAGTTGCAGCACGCGGCGGCCCCGAAGGCGCCGAGCGTGCCGGTTGCGGGTGCGCCGAAGCCGCCGGAGCGGGTTTCGGTGGTGCCGCCGCCGGTTTCGCCGACCGATGTGGCGAAGGGGATTATCGGGCCGGTGCTGGGGCCGCTGGCGGCCATGGTGATCGTGTTCACGGTGGCGACGTTCATTTTGTTGTATCGGGAGGATCTGCGGGACCGGATGATCCGGTTGTTCGGGTCGAACGATCTGCACCGGACGACCACGGCGATCGATGATGCGGCGGATCGGCTGAGCCGGTATTTTCTGACCAAGTTTCTGATCAATGCCGCCTTCGGGGTGATCGTGGGCGTGGGGCTTGCGCTGATCGGGGTGCCGGGGGCGATTTTGTGGGGAGTGCTGACGGCGCTGGCGCGATTCATTCCGTATGTCGGCAGTTTCATTGCGGCGGTGCCGCCCTTGCTGCTGGCGGCGGCGATCGAGCCGGGGTGGGGGATGGTGATCGCGGTGCTCATTCTGTTCGGGGTGGGCGAGACGGTGACCGGGCAGGTGGTCGAGCCGATGATGTATGGGCGGACCACCGGGTTGTCGCCGGTTTCCGTGATTGTCGCGGCGATTTTCTGGGGGTGGCTGTGGGGGCCGATCGGGCTGCTGGTGTCGACGCCGCTGACGCTGCTGTTCGTGGTGCTGGGGCGGCATGTGGAGCGGCTGGAGTTTCTCGATGTGCTGCTGGGCGACCGGCCGGCGCTGACGCCGGTGGAGACTTTGTATCAGCGGGCGCTGGCGGGGGACCCGGACGAGGCGCTGGATCAGGCCGAGGCGGTGCTGCGGGATCATACGCTGGTGGAATATTACGACGAGGTGGTGCTGCCGGCGCTGCGGTTGGCGGCGGGGGATGCGACGCGCGGGGCGTTGTATCCGGGGCAGTTGGAGCGGATTACCGAGACGGTCGAGGAGTTGCTGGCCGGGCTTGCGGGGCATCGGGACCGGGAGGATGAGACTGGGCCGACGGTTGGGCTGCCGGCGCGGGAGGATTGGGCCGCCGTGTGGCAGGGCGATGCGCCGGTGCTGTGCATTGCGGGGCGCGGGCCACTGGATCGGCAAGGGTGCGATATCGTGGCGCAATTGCTGGGGCGGCACGGGGTCGGGGTTCGGGTGGTCGGGCATGAGGCGGCGGCGCGGACGCATATTGCGAGCCTCGATACCGACGGGGTGGCGATGATCGTGCTGTGCTACCTCGATATCGCGGCGGCACCTTCGAGCCTGCGGTATCTGGCGCAGCGGGTGCGGGGGTTGCGCCCGGATGTGAAGGTGGCGGCGGGGTTCTGGACCACCAAGGAGGATTACGAGCGCTACAGCGATTTTCAGGCGGCGATCGGGGCGACGTTTTACCCGACGTCGCTGCGCGAGGCGGTGGATCAGGTGCTGGGCGAGGCGGTGGCGACGGCGGCGCGCGGCCGGGTGGTTTCAGCCGATCATGAACCAGAGGCGGAAGAGCATGTTTTCAAGCTCGGTCTGCCGCTTCAGCCCGGGGCAGCGTAGGGCGCGCGAGCGGGGGGCGACGCCGCCGCGCAGACCATCGCCGATGCGGGCGATGTCGGCGCGGGCCTGATCGGTGAGGTATTCGGTGTGGGCGGCGAGCTGGGTGACGTGGCGGCGCATCATGGTCATGAAGATGCCGGGGCCGCGCCGGAGGGCGGCGACCGCGCGGGCGAGGGTGGAGGGCGGCGAGCCGATCAGGTTGGCGCGGTGCTGGCGGTAGAGCACGACGGGCTTGGGGTCGATCACGACGAGGCCGCCGCAGGCGGTGATCACGATGTAGCTCCACCAGTCGTGCACCGTGCCGGGCGGGCCGGGGATGCGGGCGACCAGATCGGCGGCGGCGCGGTTCATGACCATGGTGTTGCCGTGGACGATGTTCTGGGTGAGGCTCGCGGGGAAACCGGGCTTGTCGCCGGGGAGGATCGAGAGATTGTGGCCCTGCAGGTGTTCGTCGACCAGATATTGGCGGGCGCAGTAGAGCATGGCCTGGTTGCCGGCGGCTTTGAGGGCATCGCGGGCGCGGGCGAGCTTGTCGGGCAGCCAGACATCGTCCTGATCGGCGAAGGCGATGGCATCGGCGTCGGTGGCTTCGGGGAGCAGCGAGAGGAAGCTCTGGGCGGCGCCGAGATGGGCGCCGGAACTGGCGGTTTCGCGGCAGCGGTGATCGCCGATCCGGGCGGTGAAGGCGGCCATGATGCTGCGGGTGTCGTCGGTCGATCCGTCGTCGCGCCAGACGATCCGCCAGGCATCGTCGGTCTGGCGTTCGAAGCTTTCCAACTGCTCGGGCAGGAAACGGGCGCCGTTGTAGGTGGAAAGCAGGATCGCGATCATGGCGAGGCGTCGGCTGACAGCATCGCGGTGACGATGCGGGTGGTGGCGTCGCGCCAGTCGGGCAGGCGGAGGCCGAATGTGTTTGCAAGCCTGGAGTTATCGAGCCGGGAGTCGGCGGGGCGGCGGACCGGGGTGGGCCAGTCGGCGGTGGTGATGGCGGTGACGGTGGGGCGGGATTCGCCCAAGGGAGCGGCGATGTCGAAAATGGCTTCGGCGAAGCCGTGCCACGTGGTGTCGCCCGCGTTGGTGGCGTGAAAAATGCCCTGATAGGCGGGCTGCCAGCCAGTGGTGCGGATTTTCGTGGCGATGGCGAGGAGGGCGCCGGCGAGATCCTCGGCGGCGGTGGGGGTGCCGCGCTGGTCGCCCACCACGCGGAGCGCATTGGTTTTGCGCGAGGCGTTGATCATGGTGCGGGCGAAGTTTTTGCCGCGGGCGGAGAATACCCAGGCGGTGCGCAGGATCATGGCCTCGGCACCCGAGGCGAGGACCGCGCGCTCGCCCGCCTCCTTGCTCGCGCCGTAGACGCCGAGCGGGGCGACCGGGTCGGATTCCAGATAGGGGCTGCCCTTGGCGCCATCGAACACGTAATCGGTCGAGACGTGGAGCAACGGTATCCCGGCATCGCGGCAGAGGCGGGCGAGCTGGGCCGGACCGTCGCAATTGGCGCGCCACGCTTCGGCCTCGTGCTGCTCGGCGGCATCTACCGCCGTCCACGCCGCCGCGTTGATCACCAGCGAGGGGGCGGTTTCGGCGAAACAATGCGCGATGGTTTCGTGGCGCTCGAAATCGAAATCCGGGCGGCTGACCGCGCGATAGGGGAGGGTGGCCTGCGCCGCCAGAGCCATGCCGAGCTGGCCGGTCGCGCCCGTGATGAGGATCGGGCGGTCGGTCATCACATCGTGAACCACGGCTCGCACGCGGCCAGGCGCGGCATGATCACATCCTTGTCCGACAGCACGGCCTGATCGGGGGCGACCGGCCAGGGCAGGGCAAGATCGGGGTCGTTCCAGATCACGCCGCGCTCGGAGGCCTTGTCGTAGCCGGCGGTGACTTTGTAGATCACCTCGGTATCGGGCTCCAGCGTGCAGAACCCGTGCAGGAACCCGCCCGGAATCCAGAGCTGTCTGCCGTTGGCCGCCGATAACTCGACCGCGACGAACCTGCCATAGTCGGGTGTGCCCTTGCGGATGTCCACCGCGACATCCCAGATCGATCCGCGCACGCACCGCACCAGTTTGCCCTGCACGAACGGGGCGATCTGGCAATGCAAGCCCCGGATCGTGCCGGTCTGGGCGGAATAGGAATGGTTGTCCTGAACGAACTGCTCGGTGAAGCCGAGCGCCGCCAGCTTCGCGCTGTTCCAGCTTTCGCTGAACCAGCCCCGGGAATCGCCGAACCGGGGCGGCGAGATCACCAGAACGTCCGCAATCGCCTGCGCCTCGATCATGCGTGCAACCCATCCGCCAGCTCGACCAGCACGCGGCCCAGTTCGGTCTTTCCCAGCTTCACCGCCCGCCCCCTCAATGTTGCCGCATCGATGAATCCCATGCGAAACGCCACCTCCTCCGGACAGCCGACCAGATTGCCCTGACGCTGCTGGATTGTCTGCACGAATAACGCCGCCTGCAACAGGGAATCCGGCGTCCCGGCATCGAGCCACGCCGTGCCGCGCCCGAGCTTTTCGACATGCAGCGACCCGTCTTCGAGATAAAGCCGGTTCAGATCAGTGATTTCCAGCTCGCCACGCGGCGACGGCCTGATCGCATGGGCAAACCGGGTAACCCGATCGTCATAAAAATATAACCCGGTCACCGCCCAGTTCGAGGACGGCACCGCCGGCTTCTCGACGATCTCGACCGCACGACCCTCATGATCGAAACTCACCACACCATACCGCTCGGGATCGCGCACCTGATAGGCAAACACCGTCGCCCCCTCCGGCCGACACGCCGCCGCCCGCAACGATACCGACAAATGATCGGCATGAATCAGATTGTCGCCCAGCGCCAAGGCACACGCCTGCCCCCCCAGCCACTCCTCGCCGATCAGAAACGCCTGCGCCAACCCATCGGGCGACGCCTGCTCCGCATACGTCATCGAAATCCCGAACTGCGAGCCATCCCCAAGCAACCGCTGGAACTGCGGCAGATCCGCCGGAGTCGAAATCAACAACACATCCCGTATCCCCGCCAATAACAACGTCGATAACGGATAATACACCATCGGCTTGTCATAAACCGGCAATAACTGCTTGGACGTCGCCTGCGTCGTCGGATGCAACCGCGTCCCCGACCCCCCCGCCAGGATAATGCCCTTGGTAATCATGGCGTGAGGGGGGTGCCGGTGCCGGGAAGGCCGGGGCTTCGCCCCGCGCCCCACCAAGGGGCGCTGCCCCTTGGAACCCCGCCAAAGGCTGAGCCTTTGGAATCCATCAGTTTCAGGATGGGGGTGGGCTGTCGAGGCCATTGCCGTGACAAGACCCGTGCCGCGCCCACCCCCATCCTGAAACTCCGGGTTCTAAGGGCTAAGCCCTTAGCGGAGGTCCAGGAGGCGGCGCCTCCTGGTGGGGTCTGGGGCGAAGCCCCGGCCTTCCCTGCACCCGGCACATCCCTCATGCTGCGGTTCCCAGGCGTTGGCCGGCGTAGCGGGCGGTGCGGATGGGGTGCCACCAGGCGGTGTTGGCGAGGTACCATTGGATGGTGCGGGCGATGCCGGATTCGAAAGTGTGGGTGGCGTGCCAGTGGAGGGCGGATTCGGAGGTGGTGGGGTCGATTTCGTAGCGGAAATCGTGGCCGGGGCGGTCGGTGACGAAGCGGATCAGGCGGGTGCGGGGGCCGGCGGGGTCGGGGTGTTGCTGGTCGAGGAGGTTGCAGATGGTAGTGACGACGTCGAGGTTGGTGCGGGGTTGGCGGGCGCCGATGGCGTAGGTGGCGCCGGGGGTGCCGTTGAGGGCGATGAGGGCGAGGGCTTCGGCGTGATCGTCGACGTAGAGCCAGTCGCGCATGTTCGAGCCGTCGCCGTAGACGGGGAGGGGTTTGCCGTCGAGGGCGTTGAGCAGGATGAGGGGGATGAGTTTTTCGGGGAACTGCCACGGGCCGTAATTGTTGGTGGTGTTGGAGACGATGGTGGGCAGGCCGTAGGTGTGGTGCCAGGCGCGGACCAGGTGGTCGGAGGCGGCTTTGCTGGCGGAGTAGGGGCTGCGCGGGTCGTAGGGGGTGGTTTCGGTGAAGGGCGGATCGTTGGCTTCGAGGGCGCCGAAGACTTCATCGGTCGAGATATGGTGGAAGCGGAAGGCGGATTTGCGGGGTTCGGGCAGGGCGGCCCAGTAGGTGCGGGCGGCTTCGAGCAGGATGAAGGTGCCGGTGATGTTGGTGTTGATGAAGTCGGCGGGTCCGTCGATCGAGCGATCGACGTGGGATTCGGCGGCGAGGTGCATGATGAGGTCGGGCTGGTGGGTGGCCAGGGCGCTGCGCATGGCTTCGGCGTCGGTGATGTCGGCGCGGATGAGGGTGTGGCGCGGGTGGGAGCGGGCTTGATCGAGCGCGGCTTCGGAGGCGGCGTAGGTCATTTTGTCGATGTTGACGACGGTGTGGCCGGTCGTGGCGATGATGTGCCGGATCACTGCCGAACCGATGAAGCCGCAGCCTCCGGTGATCATGATATTCATGCCGAACCCCAGTTGTTCTGGTCTGTTGAGTCGTTTTGTCGTTGCAGCCGCAGGTGGAAGCCTTACGGCATATTAAGCAGGCCTCATCGAATTGTGCAACGCAGTGTCGAATTTTGCGACACCGAACCGATCGGACAGGGTTTGGTGATCGGCGGTCTGGCGGGCGCGGGCGGTGGCGTCGAGATCGAGGCGTTCGGCGGCGAGGGTGTGGATCAGGGCGATTTCGTCGAGGTGGCGTTCGGGGGCGAGGGAGGCGGTGATGCCGCGTTCGTGGCGGCGGTGGTGGTTGAGGGGTTCGGCGACCCAGGCGACGCTGCCGGGCTGGGTGGTGAGGATTTCGAGGTAGACCCGCCAGTCGCCGGCGAGTTTGAACTGGTCGAGTTCGGTGCCGAGCCGGTCGAGCGCGGCGAGCAGGGCGGTGCGGCGGAACAGTACGGCGCTGACGTTGAGGATGAGGTTGCGGGTGGCGAGGAAGTTCGTCGCGAAGTCGCGGCCCGGCATGGTGAAGGACTGGCCGAGGGCGGGCGCGCCGGATTCGGCGTAGTAGCGCTGGTAGTCGGCCATCAGGGTTTTGCCGGTGGCATCGATCGCGCGGGAATCGGCGATGGCCATGAGCGTGTCCGGGGTGTGGGCGATGGCGTCCGCGAGGCGGGCGAGCAGGCGGGGGTCGGCCTGATCGTCGGCTTCGGCGATCCAGACGTAATCGCCCTGGGCGAGGTGGGCGGCGCGGCGCCATTGGGCGAAGACCGAGCCGTTATTGGTCTGGTTGCGGTGCAGGGCGAGGTGGCGTTGCCAGTCGGAGGCGAGGCGGAGGGCTTCGGCGACCGATCCGTCGGTCGAGCCATCGTCGAGCAGGAGGGTTTCGGTGAGGGGGTAGGTCTGGCCGAACACGGTGGCGAGGCGGTCGGCGAGGTAGTCGCGGTAGTTGAAGCTGAGGATGGCGGCGGAGATGCGGAGCAGGGCAGGGTGGGCCAAGATGAGGAGGTTGGCGGTGTAGGCGGGGAAATCGAACCGGCGTTCGGCGATCGCGGCGATGCGGGGGCGGTCGGATTCCAAAGTGGTGTGGTCGAGGCGCTGGGTGATGGCGTGGGCGAAGCCAGTGATGTCGCCCATCGGGACGACGCTGCCGGTGGCGGTTTCGCGCAGGAGGTCGGGGATGCCGCCGGTGCCCTCGAAGGCGATGCTGGGGATGCCGGTGGCCATGGCTTCGATGACGGTGGTGGGCAGCGGGTCTTCGCGCGAGGTGAGGGCGTAGAGATCGGCGCCGGCATAGGCGGTGGCGACGTGATCGTCGAAGGCGAGGAGGTGGAAGCGCCCGGTGGCGGTGGCGGTGGCGATTTCGAGGCTGAGGTAATCCCTGATCCAGAGATGGGCTTCGCCGATCCAGTAGAAATGCACGTCCGCGCGTGTTGCGGCGATCAGGCGGAAGACCTGCAGGAAGAGGTCGAAGCCTTTGCGCAGATCGGCGAAGCCGACGCCGAGGACCACGAAATCGTGGGGTTGCAGGCCGTGGCGGGTGCGGAAGGCGGCGCGGGCGGCGTTGGAGAAGCGGACGTTCTGGTAATTGCCTTGCGGCAGGATGTGGGTGTGGGGCGGGGTGAGGTCGAGCGCGGTGCAGAGGGCGTCGCGCACGAAGGGTGAGGAGAACACGACGGCGCGGGCGGCGGCCATGGCCTGACGGGTGACGCCGCGGAGCGAGCGTTCCTGGATCAGCCGGGGCATTTCGTGGATCAGCAGGGTCGAGGCGATGCCGACATCGGCGAGGAGGCGGCAGACCCGGGCCGAGGCGGCGCTGTTGACGATGGCGGTGGTGATGCCCTGTGCGCGGTAGCGGCCGATATGGGCCATGAGCGCACCTTCATCGGGGGCGAGATCGACGAGGCCTTCGGTCTGGTAGGATGCGATCAGTTCGCCGCCGCCGAGCAGCAGGATGCGGGGCGCGATGCCGTGATGGCGGCGCAGGGTGCGGGCGAGGTGGAGCAGGAGGAGCTGGGCGCCGTGGGTGAGGGCGTCGTGCCCGACCAGGAGGAGGTTGCGCGCGGTATCGGCGGTGTGGATGCCGCAGGCGGCGCGGCCGGTGGCGTTGAGGAAGGCGGCGCCGAAATGGAGGTCGGGTTCGAGGTAGGCGCCTTCGGCCCATTCGTTCCAGGCGTTGATGCAGACCAGCGGCGTGCCGAAGACCGGAGTGCGGACCGCGCGGTCGATCAGGGTGGCGAGCCAGGTCTGGTAGGCGGCGGGGGTGGCGTCCTGCAGGATGACGCCGTTGCGGCCTTCGCGCCGGGCATCGTTGTCCCAGCCGGGGACGGCGGTGCGGATCAGCGGGTAGGCGGGATCGGGGGCGGCGAGGGAGGCGGTGACGATATCATTGTAGCGGTAGACGTCGCTTGCGAATTCCGGGTCGAACCGGTCGAGGCTGGCGTTGATCATGGGGGCGCCGACCACGAGTTTGTGGGGCGGGAATTCCACCGCGCCGTCGAGCCCGTGGGGGGCGGGGTCGTTGTCGTGGAAGCTCTGGGCCATGAAGATGAGGGGGGTTTCGCCGTGGCGTTCGGCGAACAGGGCGCGCCAGCGGGCGATGGTGGCCGGGCCGTCCGGGATCAGGGCGGCGCGGTAGATCATCAGCAGGGGGCGGCCTTCGAGGCGGATGTAGCGCGGGTCGGCGAAATGGCGGGCGAAATCGTCGATCAGGGCGGCGTCGTCCTCCGCTTCGTAATCCTGGGCGAGGAGGATTTCGCGTTCCAGCCCGTCCCAGCGGCGGGTCCAGTTTTCGTTGGCCCACATCAGGCAGAAGCGTGTGTCGAGGGAGGGGTCCGACAGGAGGCGTTCGAGCGGGGCTTCGAGCAGGCGTTTGCGGTTGAACCAGTAGTAATAGAAGACGAACCCGTCGATTCCGGCGGCTTTGGCCATGTCGATCTGGCGGGGGAGGGTGGCGGGGTCGTTCAATGAGTAATAGCCGAGATCGCGCGGGACGCGGGGCTGGTAGTGGCCGGCGAAGCGGGGGGTGGCGCGGGCGAGGTTGGTCCAGTCGGTGAAGCCGGTGCCCCACCAGGCGTCGTTTTCCGGGATCGGGTGGAACTGGGGCAGGTAGTAGGCGAGGAGGGTGGCGAGGCGCGGCATGGCGGGGGGCAGGCGCTGGACGGTTTCGAATTCCGGCGCGGGGCGGGTTGCGGCGCGGACCGCACCGGCGATCAGGCGTTCGTGGGCCGGGCGTTTGGGCAGGAAACGGCCGTTGCGATGGGCGAGGTAGTGCAGCAGGGGGTTCTGGTCGCCGATGTCGTCGCGGTAGCGGGCGACGTAGAATCCGGTGTCGAAATCGGGCGAGGGGTCGCGCGATTCGTGGATGCCGAAGGCGCAGAAATGTTCGAACGGGTCCGAGCCGGTGGCGGCGACGTCCGGGTTCTGTTCGAGGTAGAAGACCGGGTTGAACAGCGGGACCGGGCTGACCTGACCGGTGCGGCGGCGGTTGAGGTAGTCGGCCAGAGCGAGCGATCCGCCGGTGATGCCGTAGGCGTCGCGGTACCAGAGGGCATGGAACATGGGCGAGGGATCGCGGCCCTCGCGGTCGCCGAATTCGATGTAATGGACCAGGGGATTGACGTCGGCGGCGGCGATGTCGGGGTTGCGGTCGCGGTAGAAAGCGGGGTCGAAATAGGGGTTGGGCTTGCGGCCGTCACGCCAGCCGAGGACGCAGAAATGGATCGCGGGTTCTGAATCGGGCGGGAGATCGGGCTTCTGGGCGGCGTAATAGCCGGGATCGAACAGGCCGCTTTCGAGGATGATCGCGACCTCACGGGCGAGCGGGGCGGATAGATCGCCGGGACGTGAAGCCGTGTCGCCCATGTCAGTCGTTACGATCCCTGCGGTTTGTCGTCGTGGTTCATCGGATTGTCCAAATTATGACACGGGGCGGGGCGGATGTCTTGGGGGGACTGTGGTTGGGGTGGGAGAAGGAAGGATCTTCTTTTTTTTGTAAAAAAAGAAGCAAAAAAACTTTTGTAATTGGGGCTGTGCTGTTGAACAGGTCTGAGACCAAGGTGAAGAAAGTTTTTTGCTTCTTTTTCCAAAAAAGAAGCGCTCGCTTGACTTGTCTTCGATCAGCACCCGGGCGGCCTCAGATCGAGGGCGAGGCGGGTTTCGAGGGCGTGGCCGAGGGCGAGGAGCGGGGTTTCGTCGAACAGGCGGCCCCAGAGGCTGATCGAGTGGGGGACGCGGTGGGTTGTGCTGGTAGTGGAAGTTTTCGTGCCCGCGAGGGTGTCGGCGATGCGGCTGGGGGAGTGGATGAAGCCGGCGGGCAGGCAGAGGCAGGGGTGGCCGGTGAAGTTGGTGATGCCGAGCATCGGGCCGGCGAGGCTGGGGCCGATCAGGATGTCGATATCGGTGAAGATGTCGTTCATGACCTGCATGGTGCGGCGGCGGAGGCGGTCGAGCTGGATGTGGTCGACCGCGGAGAGCAGGCGGGCGGCGCGGAACTGGTTGGGCCAGGCGTTTTCGTCCTGCCAGGTGAGGAGGTCGTCGCGGTCGCTGAGGGTGAGGGGCTCGAAGGTGGCGGCGGCTTCGGCCATCAGGATCGAGATCAGGCTGTCATAGGGCAGGTCGGGGCGGTGGCAGGCGGTGGGGGTGAGGCCGAGGGCGCGGCAATGGTCGAGGAGTTCCGGGGTGATCGTGTCGTCGGTTGCGATGTCGTCGGGGAAATAGCCGAGGCGGAGGTTGGCGGGGAGGGTGCGGAGGTCGCCGCCGAAAGGCGAGGCGATGCTGGAGGGGTCGGAGGGGTCGGCGCCGTTGATGGTGGCGAGGATGAGGGCGCAATCGGTGGTGGTGCGGGCGATCGGGCCGATTTTATCGAGGCTGGGGCAGAGCGGCATGGTGCCGGTGCGGGCGATGCGGCCGAAGGTGGGGCGCAGGCCGGTGGTGCCGCAGCGGGTGGTGGGCGAGACGATCGAGCCGTAGGTTTCGGTGCCGAGGGCGAAGCTGCAGAGGCCGGCGGCGGTGGCGGCGGCGGAACCGGCGGAGGAGCCGGACGAGCCTTCCTCGGGATTCCACGGGTTGCGGGTGCGGCCACCGTGCCAGAGGTCGCCATAGGCGAGGGCACCGACGGTGGATTTGCCGAGCAGGATCGCGCCGGCGGCGTGGAGGCGCTGGACCACGAGCGCATCGGCCTTTGGGGTGCGGCCCTGATAGGGTTCGGCACCCCAATCGGTGATGATGCCTGCCGTGTCGATGATGTCCTTGCAGGCGTAGGGGATGCCGTGGAGCGGGCCGGCCCAGTCGCCGGTGGCGGCGCGGGCATCGAGGTGGGCGGCGTGATCGAGGGCGGCGGGGTTGAGGCGGGCGTAGCAGAGGAGAGCGGGGTTCTGGCGGGCGATACGGTCGAGGTAGATCCGGGTCAGGCGGGTGGCGGTGAGGGCGCCGGTGCGGATCCACTGGATTTGCGCGGTGACCGGGGCGAAGGCGATTTCGGTGTCGTCGGTCGGGCAGGCGATTTCGGTTCGGGGGAGATGGAGGGCAGCGGGCGCGGGCATGGTGGTGCCGGGGAGGCGGGGATCGAAGATGGTGGCGGGCGGGATGTCGGAGAGCGGGATGGGCATGGCGCGGCGGGCGGCGGCGTGGGCGATCTGGTTGGCGATCGCGGGGGCGAGGAGGGTGCGTTCGGCCGGGGTGAAGGTGACACCCAGGGTGCGTTCGGCACCTTCGATGTCGCGGTTCGTGACGATGGGGCCGGCCGACTGATCCATGCGATGCTCCTGCAACCTCTGCGTCAGTAGCATAAGGGTGTTGCGGGACAGGGCAAGCGGGATGTTGGCCTTGCAAATGTTGGCCTTGCATTGGGGGGGAAGGTGTGCGAGAGGGCGCGCTCCCTGCCGGGCACGTGGCATCGTGCGCGGCTATGCCCGTTTCCATGGGGGAAATTGGTGCGTTCATCGGTGATGGTCGCGCCGGGGCTGAAGCAACCCATAGGGGGTATCATGCCGTTATATGAATGCGTGCTGATTGCGCGCAGCGAAATCACGCAGCAGCAGGTCGATGTGATCGCGGATGACATCACCACCCAGCTCGAAGGCGAGGGCGGTGCGGTCAGGAAGCGGGAATATTGGGGGCTGCGCAACCTCGCTTACCGGATCAAAAAGAATCGCAAGGGGCATTACGTTCTGCTCGGGCTGGAGGCTGAATCGGCTTCGGTCAACGAGATGGAGCGTCTGCTCGGGCTGAACGAGGACGTTCTGCGGTTCATGACCCTGCGGGTCGAGGAAATCGAGGAAGCGCCGTCGGCCCCGCTGGCGCGTCGCGGCGATGACCGTGAGCGTGAACGCGGGTTCCGCGGGCCGAAGCCTGCCGGGCGGTTCGATAGTGGCCGCCGCCGTGGTCCTGAGGACCGTGAGGAATTCCGCGCCCGTGACGAGTTCCGCACCGATCGCGATGACGATCTGGTCGAGGAGGATTGAGCTATGTCGAGCACGACTGACGATACCGAAGTCAACCCCGGCGCCCGTCGCGCCGCCGTTGGCGCCCGCCGCCCGTTCTATCGCCGCCGCAAGGCCTGCCCGTTTTCGGGCGCGGGGGCACCGAAGATCGATTACAAGGACGTGCGGCTGCTGTCGCGTTTCCTGTCCGAGCGCGGCAAGATCGTGCCGAGCCGGATCACGGCGGTTTCCGCCAAGAAGCAGCGCGAACTCGCGCGCGCCATCAAGCGCGCCCGGTTCCTCGCCCTGCTGCCCTACGTGGTCGATTGAGGAGCACGCAACATGGCACAAGTCGAACTGATCCTGCTCCAGCGCGTCGAGAAACTCGGCCAGATGGGCGAAGTGGTCAAAGTCAAACCCGGTTATGCCCGCAATTTCCTGCTCCCGCAGGCCAAGGCGGTTCGTGCGACCAAGAACAACCGCGAACGCTTCGAGCGTGAGCGGGTGCAGCTGGAGGCGCAGAACATCAAGCGCCGGGGCGAGGCCGAGCGTCTGGCCGAGCGGGTGCATGGTCTGTCGGTGGTTCTGATCCGTCAGGCCAGCGATGCCGGGTCGCTCTATGGGTCGGTCACCGCGCGGGATATCGCGGATGGCTGCGTTGCCGGTGGTCTGACGATCGATCGGAACCAGGTGCTGCTCGACCATCCGATCAAGACGCTCGGGCTGGCTACGGTGCGGGTGGCTCTTCACCCGGAAGTGATCATGGACGTGACCGTCAATGTCGCGCGCAGCACCGAGGAGGCCGACAAGCAGGCCCGCGGTGAGGCGCTCACGCGCGATGAGGACGAGTACGAGATGGAAGCGACCTTCGAGGACGACGAGTCCAGCGAAACCGCCTGAACCCGGGCGGGTTCAGGACGAGAAAGACAGCGCCGGGGTCAGTCCCCGGCGTTTTTTTATGTCAGGTGCGGTGCGTTTCGGGCGGGTTCGTTTCGGTGGCTGATATGTAAATCGGGCAGCACTCGTACCCTTTCCGGCCCCTTTTTTCGACCCTGCGATATACCTAGATCATCAGAAGGTTAAGCTTTCGTGATGAGGTGGGCGATGCGCGGGATGTTGAACAAGCTGTTGGCCCGGTTGATCGTTTATGGCGAACTCGATGTCATCTGGCCGGACGGAACGGCGAGCCATTATGCGGGGGCTCCGGGCCCCATCGCTGCCATTGCGATTCATGACGATGCGACGGTACGCCGCCTCGCGCTCGGGCCCGGGATGGCGCTCGGCGAAGGGTATATGGATGGGACGATCACGCCGGTCGATTGTTCGATCCACGATGTTCTCCATGTGTTGATGGCGAGCGTGGAACGGGCCGAACGGGATGTGCCGCTGTTGCGGGCGCAGGCGGTGTTCAACCGGGTGGCGCGCCCGCTGGTTCAGATGAACGATGCCCGCAAGGCCAGGCGCAACGTGGCGCATCATTACGATCTGAACGGGCGGCTCTATTCGTTGTTTCTGGATCGCGACCGGCAGTATTCCTGCGGCTATTTTCCGCGCGGGGATGAAACCATCGATGAGGCGCAGATTGCCAAGAAGCGCCATATCGCGGCCAAGCTGATGCTCGACCGGCCCGATCTCACCGTGCTCGATATCGGCTGCGGCTGGGGCGGGATGGCGCTGACGCTCGCACGGGATTACGGCGCGCGGGTGACCGGGATTACGCTTTCGGTCGAGCAACTCAATGAGGCGCGAAGCCGGGCGCAGGCGGAGGGGCTTGCGGAGCGGGTGACGTTCGAGCTGATGGATTATCGAAACATGAACCGGACGTTCGACCGCATCGTGTCGGTGGGGATGTTCGAGCATGTCGGGCTGCCGAATTATCAGGCGTATTTCGACACGATCAAGCGCTGTCTGCATCCTGACGGTGTCGCTCTCGTCCATGCGATCGGGCGGTTCGACGGGCCGGCGGGGACCAGCCCGTGGCTGGCCAAGTATATTTTCCCCGGCGGGTATTCGCCGTCGCTGTCGGAAGTGTTCGGGCCGGTCGAGCGGTCGGGGCTGCGCTCGACCGATATCGAGATCCTGCGGCTGCATTACGCGAAGACGTTGAACCACTGGCGCAAACGTTTCGCGGCCAACCGCGATACCATTGCTTCGCTCTACGACGAACGGTTCTGCCGGATGTTCGAATTCTATCTTTCAGGGTCCGAACTCGCCTTTGCCGTGCAGGACCACATGGTATTCCAGCTCCAGCTTGCCCGCCGTCAGGATGCCGTGCCTCTGACGCGCGATTACATCACCGAGACCGAACGCAAAGCCGCCCGCCAGACAGCATAGGCGGCACGGACCCAAACGGAAAAAAGTTTTTTGGTTCTTTTTTACAAAAAAGAACCGCTTTTACCTGTCCTGTCCTGATACTCCCTTCTCACACCACCAGCGCCTTCAGCGTAGCCGCATCAGGCCGCGCGCCGATCTGGCTGATCGCGGCGGCGGCGGCGGCGCTGGCGAGGCGCGCGCATTTGGGAAGGGGCTGGTTTTTCGCCAGCGCGGCGAGGAAGCCGGCGGCGTAGGCGTCGCCTGCGCCGGTCGTGTCGACCACGGTGGCGGGGGCGGCTTTTTCGTGGTGGCGGGTTGCGCCCTGGATGACGACGCTGCCCGCTTCGCTGCGGGTGAGGACGGCGAGAGGGATGGTTTGGGCGGCGATGTTGGCGGCGCTGTCGAACTCGTTCTGTTCGAACAGGGCGCAGATTTCGACTTCGTTGGCGAACAGGATGTCGACGCTGGCGAGAAGATCGAGGAAGCCGGCGCGGTGGCGGTCGACGCAGAAGGCATCGGAGAGGGACAGGGCGACCTTGCGCCCGGCGGCGCGGGCGATCGCGGCGGCTTTGCGGAAGGCGGCCTGGGCGTGCGGCGGGTCGAACAGGTAGCCTTCGAGGTAGAGGATTTCGGCGTCGGCGATGGCGGATTCGTCAAGATCGGCTTCGGAGAATTCGACGCAGGCACCGAGATAGGTGTTCATGGTGCGCTGGCCGTCCGACGTGACGAGGATGAGGCAGCGGGCGGTGGGGGCGCTGGTGGCGGCGCGGGCGGTGGGAAAATCGACGCCGATGGCTGCGAGGTCGGCGGCGAAGGCGTGGCCGAGGGCATCGTCCGCGACTTTGCCGAGAAAGGCGACGCGGGCGCCGAGACCGGCGGCGACGGCGCAACTGTTGGCGACCGAGCCGCCTGAGGCGGTTTTGCCCTGGGGCATGGCGGCGGAGAGGCGTTCGGCGGTGGCGGCGTCGATCAGGGCCATGCTGGATTTGCGCATGTCGTGCCGGTCGAGAAAATCGTCGGTGGTGAGGGCGAGGACGTCGACGATGGCGTTGCCGATGCCGATGATGTCGTAGCGTGCGCTCATGCGGAACTCCTGGCCGGACGATGATGGGGTCGGGCTGCGCGTAGCATCGGCGGCGGTGAGATGCCAGACCGGGTTGGGATATGACCGGAACATGGACGGAATCTCGATTTCAGATGGACGAGAGATTGCGGTTCGGCAACTTGATGGGTTTGCGGAACCTTGGGGATAAAAGAGGGTTTTTTCGGGTTCAGCGATTGTCGGTGCGGCAGGGCGCGTGCTAGCTGCGCTGAGCGCGAAGCGAGCGGAGGGTTCATGATCAGTTTCAGAAAACGCGACGAGCAGCCGACCCCGACCAAAGCGGATGACACGCCCGGCGCGACGGGACCGGATGGCGCTGCGCGCGTGCCGGGTTCCGATGACGGCCTGAGCATGCCGCCGTTTCGGCCCGCAGCACCGGGTTCCGCACGAAATTCCCCCGAATCGACCGAACAGGAGATGTCCATGGCACGATCACCGTTTGCCCCGACCCAGCCGACCCCGGCGCAGCCGACGCCACCCGCCTCGCCGCTGAGCGGTGCGACGTTCCGCCCGACGGTGGGGCCGCGCGCCGAGAATGCGGAGCGGCGGACCCTGGTGGTCGGGCGCGGGATTTCCGTGCAGGGCGTGGTGCAGGATGCCGAGCGGCTCGTGGTCGAAGGCACCGTCGAGGCGACCATGATCAAGGCGACCGAACTCGCCATCACGCAGGGTGGCGTGTTCAAGGGTGAGGTCGAGGTCGAGGAGGCGGAGATCGCCGGGACGATCGACGGCACGCTGACCGCGCGGCATGCGCTGATCGTGCGCGCGACCGGGCGGGTTCTGGGCACCGCGCGCTGCCGTCGCCTGCAGGTCGAGGATGGCGGGCAGATCACCGGGCGGATCGAGATGATCACCGAAGGCGCCGCCGCTTCGGAATGAGGCTGCGGAGGCGGGTTGCGGTGCTGCTGTTGGCGACCGGCCTGGCCGGTTGCAGCGCGGGGCCGCGCCCGGTTGCGGCGGCGGCAACCGGGACGGCGGTGCCGGTGACGCTGGTGGGCACCTCGGCCGAAGGGTTGCAGGCCGATCTCGGCAAGCCGGCGTTGCGGCGGATCGATGGGTCGGCGCAGGTGTGGCTTTACGATTCCTCGGTCTGCCGGCTCAATGTGATTTTGTACCCGGGGCCGACCGGCGTGCCCGCAGTGAGCGCGGCGATGCCGTTGCCGCGCGGGGTTTCGCAATCCTCCTGCGTGGCGAGCTTGATGCGCGAACGGGGGGGTGGGCGGGTTTGAAGTGCGGGACCGCGCCTATAATTTCAGATTGCTTTCGTTGGGCCGGTTTGTTGTCCCGGTAATCCCCAGGGAGCCGGGAATGGACTGCCCCAGAAGCGGGATCATGGAAAGCGCGGGGTAGTCGCCGGGACGCTACTGCGGAAATCCCGGCGGCAAGGCTGGCGAGGGGATGGTCTCAGGCGCGCGGGGGCTGGTTGAGAGGCCGCCAAGGGTGCGCCAGACGGCGACGAATACTTGGGGAGAGGTGAGGGGTCAGAGACATCAGCCCTCATCAGGCCAGAAATCGGGACTTTTGATTTGATCGAAGGTCCAGGGGCAGACGGCGGGAAAGGCTGATTCGAGCAAGCCTGTTTCAGCGCCGGCTTCGATCAGCGCATTACCGTAGGCTTGATCGAGAACTTGCGGCAGGATGGCTTTCAAGCTCGGGTTGTCGTCCATATGCACAGCGAGATCGCGGCGTTGCACGCGGATTGTCGCTTGCCATGATGCGCCCCTGCGGCTTGGCTGGTATTGCCATTTGAGCAGGTGAAGCAGGAGCACCGTCAGGCGGCTGGTGAGTTCGCGCTTTTCGGTTTTGCCCATGCTCTCGATCTCTTCGGCGACATGTTCGATATCCGCCTCGGACAGACGACCCGCGCGCAGGAGGGCCGCCTGTTCATTTGCCCAGGCGTAAAAATCGTGGTCGTAGAGGGTGGAATTGCTCATTCGGAGTGCTCCGCAAGGAAGGCGCGCGATTGGTGCTTTTTCCAGATCAGATGAAAATATCTGCAAAAATTTTCGGCTTTTCTGGCTGGAAAGTCAACGAGAATGAGGGTGTCTGCATCATAGCTGGCGTGGAAGTTTTCAGGCAATATATTGATTTGGAGGACTATTTTTTCCGGCAGGGAACTGAGGCAACGCAAGGTCTTCTTTTCTGTAGAAAAGAAGCAAAAGACTTCTGGTTGTACGGGTTGTGGGTGGGGATGGGGCGGCGGCCAATTTCGCTTGTCTGGCATGGCGGGGCCGGGGCTGGTAGATGAGCGTCAACGAGAGATCGGAGGACGCATGAGCGGTTTGAAGGTCGCGGTCCAGATGGACCCGATGGAGAGCATCGATGTCGATGGGGATTCGAGTTTCGCACTGATGCTCGAAGCGCAGACGCGCGGGCATGCGCTGTGGCACTATCGGGTGCCGGATATGTGGCTGGAGGCGGGGGTGCTGCGCGCGCGGGTGCGCAAGGTGACGGTGCGGCGCGAGCGCGGGGCGCATTTCACCGCCGGCGAGACCGAGGTGATCGACCTCGCTTCGATGGACGTGGTGCTGATGCGCCAGGACCCGCCCTTCGACATGGCGTATATCACCGCGACGCATCTGCTCGAACATATCCATCCGCGCACGCTGGTGGTGAACGACCCGGCTTCGGTGCGCAATGCGCCGGAGAAGCTGCTGGTGATGGAGTTTCCCGACCTGATGCCGCCGACCATGATCGCATGGGACCGGGCGGCGGTGCGGGATTTCCGGGCGCGCTACATGGACATCATCGTCAAGCCGCTGTTCGGCAATGGCGGTGCGGGGATTTTCCGGATCAAGCCGGATGACGAGAATCTGGGCGCGCTGATGGACATGCATTTCGGGGTTTCACGCGAGCCGCTGATGATCCAGCGCTACGAGCCGGCGGTGCGGGCGGGGGACAAGCGGATCATTTTGATCGACGGCGAGGCGATGGGCGCGATCAACCGGGTGCCGGTGGACGGCGATGCGCGCTCGAACATGCATGCCGGCGGGGTGGCGCGACCGACCACGATGACGGCGCGGGATCACGAGATCTGCGCGCGGATCGGGCCGACGCTGAAGGAGCGCGGGTTGATGTTCACCGGGATCGACGTGATCGGGGATTACCTGACCGAGATCAATGTGACATCGCCGACCGGGATTCAGCAGGTCGCGCGGTTCGGCGGGGCGGATCTGGCGGCGGCGATCTGGGACCGGATCGAGGCGAAGCGGGCGGGCCAGGATCGGGTGGGATAGGATCGGGCGGGCCAGGATTGAGCGGGATAGGTTCAGTCGTCGGTGGGGGCGAATTCCACGTCCCGGTGGACGTGGATCGACATCAGGACGCCGAAGCCGAGCATGACCGCGGTGAGGGCCGAGCCGCCGTAGGAGACCAGCGGCAGCGGGACGCCGCCGACCGGGATCAGGCCCATCACCATCGCGAGATTGACGAAGCAGTAGAGGAACAGGTTGGTCGCGATGCCGAGGGCGGCGAGGCGGCCGAACTGGTGATGGCAGCGCAGCGCGGTGTAGACCGCCATTGCGACCATCGAGAACAGGATGCCGAGCAGGACCAGCGAGCCGGCGAAGCCGAATTCCTCGGCGATGATGGTGAAGACGAAATCGGTCTGTTTTTCGGGCAGGAAGTTGAGCTGGTTCTGGGTGCCGTGCAGGAAGCCCTGACCCCACATGCCGCCCGAACCGAGGGCGATCTTGGATTGGATGATGTTGTAGCCGGCACCCAGTGGGTCGCGCCCCGGATGGAGGAAGGTGAGGATGCGCTCTTTCTGGTAGCCGTGCAGATGGGCGTAGGCGAAGGGCGCGATGATGGCGACCAAGGCGATCACGATGGCGAATTTCCACCAGCGCACGCCGGCGCCGAGCAGGATGGCGGCGCCGATGCTCATGGTGATGACGGCGGTGCCGAGATTGGGTTCCTTGAGGATGAGGGCGGCGGGAACCAGAATGGCGAGGACCGGCGGGATCAGGAACAGCGGGTTGCCGACGCGCTCGTAGCTGGCGCGCTGGAACCACGAGGCGAGGGCGAGGGCGAGGAACAGCTTCATGAGTTCGGAAGGCTGGACATGGACGCCGCCGACATCGAGCCAGCGCTTGGCGCCGAGGCCGACATGGCCGAATTTCCAGACCGCGAGGAGCAGGACGATGCCGAGGCCGTAGAGCGGCCAGGCGAGCTTGGCGATGATGCGGATATCGATCATGGCGATCGCGATCATCATGATGAGGGCGGCGAAGAAGCGCTCGATCTGCGGGGTGGCATAGGGCTGGCCGTGGCCGCCGGCGGCGGAATAGAGCGCGGCGTAGCCGATGCCGGCGAGGGCGCAGCAGGCGAGCACGAACAGCCAGTTCACCCGCAGCAGCTTGGTCGCGATGCCGAAGGAGCGATCGTAGTGCGGGCGGTCGATCTTGCGGGAGAGTAAGGTGTTCATGGCGGGCGGTCCCGTGCGGTGTCGGGCGCGATGTTTAGTCCCGGGCCGGGTGTTTGCAAAATCGGCGGAGGGGTGGGGACGGGGGCGGCGATGACCGCTCTGGCGGGTTGCGCGGTCGGTGCGGTGGCGGGCCGGGTGTGATGATCGGGTCAGCCGGTTGCGCGGGCGGCGCGCTGGGCGAGGCCGAGCAGGGTTTGGCGGGCGATCGCCTCGGGGACGCTGCCGGTGCGTTTGCAGTCGGCTTCGGCGCGGCGGGCGCGGTCGATCGCGGCGAGGATGGCCTCTTCGCGCCAGAGGGTCGCGGCCTTGATCGCGGTGGGCTGGCGGCGGAAGAACACCGGGGGGCGGCGACCGGCGATCGCGTCGCGCGGGGATGCGCCGCGGGCGATGGCTTCGGCGGTGAGGCGCAGGCCGGACAGCTCGGTGAGCAGGACCCGCAGGATCGCGACCGGGGCGGCGCCTTCGTCGATTGCGAGGCCGATGGCGTGGTCGGCGGCGCGCGGATTGCCGGCGAGGGCCGCGTCGATCGCGTCGATCATCGAGGCGGTGCCCTGATCGTCGAGCACGGCGTCGATATCGGCGAGGGTAAGGGTGCCGTTGGGGCCGGCGTAGAGGATCAGGCGTTCGGCGGCATCGGCCAAAGCCCCGGATTCGCCGCCGAGGCGGCTGGCGGCGAGGGTGATGGCGTCGCGCGCGATGGTGACCCCGGCGCTGCGGAGCGCGGCTTCGAGGGCGGGGCCGCGCGCGGCGGCATCCGGCATGTAGCAGGCGATCGCGGCGGCTTCGGGGTGTTTTTCCGCGAGGGTGCGGAGTTTGGAGCGGCCATTGAGATCGCCGCCGGTCGCGATGATCAGGGCATCGCCTTTGGCGGCGAGGGCGGCTTCGAAGGCGGGGGCCTGCTTGTCGCCGACATCGCGGATCAGCACGATTTTGCGGCCGCCGCCGAAAGCCTGGGCGCTGGCTTCCTCGGGGAGGCGGTCGGCGTGATCGGCATCGAGTTCGGCGAGGCGGAACGGGTCGTCGAGCGAGCCGGCGATGCGTTTGGCCAGGGTGCGGGCGCGGTCGGTGATCAGGGAGGTGTCCTGGCCGTAGATCAGGACGAGGCGGGTGGAACCGGGGTTGGCGAGGTGGGGGTCGGCGAGGAAGCGGTCGGCCTGACGGGCATCGAGCTTCATCGGGCCGGAGGGGGAGCGGGTGCCATGCTCAGGTCCCGGCGGCGGGATGGGCGCGCAGGTAGATGGCGAGTTGGGCGGTGATCTGGTGGGCGATTTCGCGGGCGAGCTGGTGGCGCATCACGCCATTGTCGAGCGTCGCCTGGAAATACTGGTTGTCGATGACGTTCTCGGCATCCATTGCGGAGGCGGTGCCCCTGGCGACGGGGATGGTGCGGTTGCCCTCGGGGGTGAGGGTCCATTGCGCGGTGGCGAGGTAGCGGTTGCGGGTGTTCGAACTGTCTTGCTGGATGCCGATGATCTGGACGTTGATGCTGTAGCTGACCGCGAGGTGGTAGCGGTAGTAGCTCGGCGCGCCGGCCCGCTGGAGATCGGATTCGAGGGCCTCGCGCAGGAGTTGGCCCTGGCGGTCCGGAATCAGGCCGATATCGACTTCATCGAGCCGTGCCGCAACGGTCGCCGATTGGCCGTGCTGCGGACCGTAGAGCGGGTGAAAGCCGCAGGCCGAGAGGGCGAGGACGCAGGGAAGGGCGAGAAGTTTACGCACGGATCACGAAATTCAGGATGCGGTCCGGCACATGGATGCGTTTGACGATGGTGGCACCGGCGAGGGCCTGGGCGATTTTAGGCTCGGCCATGGCGGCGGCGATGGCGGTTTCGGCATCCGCGCCGACCGGGAGGTCGATGGTGGCGCGGAGTTTGCCCATGATCTGGACCGCGAGGGTGACGCTGTCGCGGCGGAGCAGGTCCGGCTCGGCGGTGAGCCAGGGCAGGGTGGCGACCAGACCGGCGCCGGGTTCGAGCAGGGCGTAGGCTTCCTCGGCAACATGGGGGATGATCGGGGCGGCGAGGCGGATCAGGGCTTCCACCGCTTCGCGCCGCGCTGCCGTGATGCCCAAGGCCACGCCGGGGTTCGCGCGGGTTTCGGAATCGGTGATGGCGTTGCTGAGTTCGTGCAGCCTTGCGATGGCGACGTTGAAGGCGAAATTGTCGATCGCCTGGGTGACGCCGGCGATGGCGCGGTGGGTGGCCTGGCGGAGTTTGCGGGCCTCGCCGCTGGCCTGAGCGAGCGGAGTGGCATCGGCGGGCGCATCGGCGATGGTGCGGGCGAGGCGGTACAGTTTCTGGACGAAGCGAAAGGCGCCCTGAGCACCGGCCTCGGTCCATTCGACATCGCGTTCCGGGGGATTGTCCGACAAGGTGAACCAGCGGGCGGCATCCGCGCCGAACCGCTCGATCACCGCGCTGGGATCGACCGTGTTGCGGCGGGATTTCGACATTTTCTCGTTGGGGCCGACGATGACGCGGGCCCCGTTGCTGGTTGCTGTGCCGTCCGGATGTTTGACGACCTCGTCGGGGTAGAGCCAGCGCCCGTCTTCGGTGCGGTAGCTTTCATGGGTGACCATGCCCTGAGTGAACAGGCCGGCGAAGGGTTCATCGACCCCGACATGGCCGAGCCGGTGCATCGCGCGGGTGAAGAAGCGGGCATAGAGCAAATGCAGGATCGCGTGTTCGATGCCGCCGATATATTGATCGACCGGCATCCAGTGCTTCGTGGCGGCGGCATCGGTCGGCGTGGTGGCGTGTGGGGCGCAGAAGCGGGCGAAGTACCAGGAACTGTCCACGAACGTGTCGAACGTGTCGGTCTCGCGCAGGGCGGGCGCGCCGCATTGCGGGCAGGCGACGTGTTTCCAGCTGGGATGATGGTCGAGCGCGTTGCCCGGCCGGTCGAACGGGAGGTTGTCGGGCAGGAGGACGGGCAGGTCTTTGGCGGGGACCGGAACGGTGCCGCAGACCTCGCAATGGATCACCGGGATCGGGCAGCCCCAGGCGCGCTGGCGCGAGACGCCCCAGTCGCGCAGGCGCCAGTTGACCACGCCCTCGCCGATGTCGCGCGATTCCAGCTCGGCGATGACGCGGCGCTTGGCGGCGGCGACGTCGAGCCCGGTGAGGAAATCCGAATTGACGATGATGCCGTCGCCGGTCAGGGCGGTATTATCCACGTCGCCCGGTTCGCTGCCTTTGGGGGCGACGACCGGGGTGACGGCGAGGGCGTATTTGCGGGCGAAATCGAGGTCGCGCTGGTCGTGCGCGGGGCAGCCGAAGATGGCGCCGGTGCCGTATTCCATCAGGACGAAATTGGCGATCCAGATTGGGTAGGTCGCATCGGTGAAGGGGTGGCGGACGCGCAGCCCGGTGTCGAACCCGCGTTTTTCGGCGGCTTCGATCGCGGCTTCGGAGGTGCCGTTGCTCTGGCATTCGGCGATGAAGGCTGCGGCTGCGGGATTGGTCGCAGCGAGTGCCGTCGCCAGCGGATGGTCGGGCGCGATGGCGAGGAAGCTCATGCCGAACAGCGTGTCCGGCCGGGTGGTGTAGACCTTGACGGTGGCGATGCCGTCGAGCGGGGCGGCGAGCGCGAAGGTGACGTTGGCCCCTTCGCTGCGGCCGATCCAGTTGCGCTGCATGGTGCGGACGCGTTCGGGCCAGCGGTCCAGCGTGTCGAGCCCGGCGAGGAGGTCTTCGGCGAAGTCGGTGATCTTGAAGAACCATTGGCGCAGCTTGCGCTTTTCGACCGGGGCACCGGATTTCCAGCCGCGCCCGTCGATCACCTGTTCGTTGGCGAGCACGGTGAGGTCGACCGGGTCCCAGTTGACCGCGGATTCCCGGCGGTAGGCGAGGCCGGCGCGCCAGAAATCGAGGAAGATTTTCTGTTGCTGGCCGTAATAATCGGGGTCGCAGGTGGCGAATTCGCGCGACCAGTCGAAGGAGAGGCCGACGCGTTTGAGATCGTCGCGCATCGCCGCGATGTTCTCGCGGGTCCATTGCGCGGGGTCGACGCCGCGTTCGCGGGCGGCGTTTTCGGCGGGCAGGCCGAATGCGTCCCACCCCATCGGGTGCAGGACGTCGTAGCCTTGCGCGCGGCGGGCGCGGGCGACGACATCGCCGATCGCGTAGTTGCGGACGTGGCCGATATGGATTTTCCCCGAAGGATAGGGGAACATTTCCAGCACGTAGGATTTCGGTCTGGTGGAATCCGGGGTGTCGGTGGTGGCGAAACAGCCTGCTGCCGCCCACGCCGCCTGCCAGCGCGGCTCGGCGGTGCGGAAATCGTAAGCGTGATCGGAGGACGCGTCGGGCGCGAGATCGGGCTGGTTCTGGTCCATCGGCTCAGCCGTTCAACTGTCCGGCGGCCTTGAGCTGGGCGGCGCGCGCCAGGATGCGGTCTTCGATGCCGTTGGCGGTGGCGGGATCGACCGGCTGATCGACCCATTCGCCGCCCTGACGGGTCTGGCGGAAGACCGAGACTTTCAGGTCGTTGGCCGAGAGCATGCTGCCCAGCACATAGGCGGTGGCCTTGAAGCGCTCGTTGGGCGTGGCGGGCGGGGAATACCAGTCCGTGATGATGACGCCGGCGAACGGATCGGCCGAGGCGAGCGGCATGAAGCTCAGCGTGTCGAGCGAGGCGCGCCAGAGATAGGCGTTGACCGCGACGCCGCTGGCGGTGCCGGCAGGGGCGGCTTTGGTGCCGCCGCCGAGGGTGAGCAGGTCGCCGATGCCGCCGCTGCTGGCGGCACCGTTCATCGAAGGCGGCGTGTATTCGGTTTGCGACGAATTGATCTGGCTGGCCTGGAGCGGTTTGGAAGTGCTGCACGAGGCGAGGCCGAGCGCACAGACCGCGGCGAGGGCGATGCCGGTGGCCGGGTTGAAGCGCCGGGTCGAAATATTGCTATGAGGCCGCACGTTGATCTCCGCTCCGTCGCGCCAGGAAGTCTGAGCGACAATCTGGGGTGTTTAGCGTTGCCGGGGGCCGCCGCCAAGGGCAGGGCGGGCAGGCAGGTTCCGCTTCGGTCGTGGTTCATGAAAAAAGGGTGACGGCAGAACCGTCACCCTCTTCATCGATGACTGATCGGCGGGCGATCAGATTACCATTTGAGAGCGGCGCCGACGCCGATCGCCTGGCTGTGGGTGCGGTCGTAGGCGGCATTGTAAGTGCTGGCCCCGACGACGCTGTTGTTCGCGAAGTCGAACCCGTATTGCTTGCGCTGGCCGTAGAGGTAGGTGACGAAGAAGCCGAGGTTCGGGGTGACGGCGTAGTTGGCGCCGATGGCGACACCGTTATCCTGTTCGGTGCGTGCGACGTTGTTGGTTGCCTGATGGCCGCCGGCGCTCTGGTTGCTGAAGTAGTAGCCGCCGACGGTGATCGGGCCGGCATTGTATTCGGCGCTGATCATGTAGTCGAAGGCGCTGCGCTGGCCAGGGGCGAGGAAGGTGTAGCCGTTATTGACCTGACCGTCCTTGACATTGGCACCGAGGATGAAGCCGGCATAGGTGATCTGGCCGCCGAGCTGCGCGATACCCATGCGCTTGTATTCGGTGATCGGAGTGCGTGAACCAGTCTGCGGTGAAACGATGGTTTCGAACGGAACGCCGGAGCTGTTGCCGATCGGCGAGGACATGATGTAGCCGCCCGAGACCTTCACGCCGACGCCGCTGAACAGGCCGGTATATTGCAGCATGGCATCGAGCGTGTTCTTGCGGCGGGCATTGCCGACACCGCCGGGGGCGCTGGCGAGGGCGGCGCAGGTTGTCGATGCAACCACGCAGGCCGCGTCGCCTTCCTTGATGCCGTTCGAGTTCGGCTCGAAGCCGACTCCGAAATTGAAGCCGGCGAGGTCGGGCGAGAGGTAGACGACCTTGAGCGTGGTGTAGAGCGCGCCGGTATCGGCGAACAGCCAGGTCGGGTGCGCCGCACCGGGGACCAGCGAGCCGATGCCGCCATCGGAGTTCCATTCGTTGCCGTCACCGAAGTTTTCGATCACGCCGTCCTGCAGCAAGCCCCACGGACCGTCGCCCTGGCCGATGCGGACGATGCCGGCCTTTTTCGTGCCGAAATAGGCGTAGGCGCGGCGGATAACGAGCGATTCGGTGCCATTGGCGGCGCCGTTTTCCTGTTCGCCTTCACCGGGGTTGGTGTAGGCATCGCGGATTTCAGAGGCGACACCGTATTCGAAGCCGTTTTCGGTCATCGCGTCGAAACCGGGATAGAGGCGAAGGAACCCGGCATTGGTGATCGGGTTCAGCTTGTTGCCGCCATAGGAATTGACCGAGGAGCCGACATCGTCGAGCTGGTAGGTGAACAGGCCATTCAGGTGAACGACCAGCGTGCCGGGTGCGGGCGGCTTGGCGGCCTGGGCGTGGGCGGCACCGGTGGCACCGGCTACCATCGCTAACGTCGCGGCCGAGGCCAGCAGAAACTTGCGCATATCATCCTCCGTGAAACCGGTTGCCCGGTGTGAACCCTGTCGTCGATCTGGTTGGCGCTAACCCGCCAGCGTTTTCGTGTCGGCCTCGTTCTGAGACACAGATCATTTACAACCGGGATAAAGGGCATTTTATCGGCTCAAGGCAACATCCCGGTGCGACCTGACGTGGTATTTTGAGGGGATGTTGTTTCGGAGCCACAGTATATGTCATCGCGATGACAGTAAGAATGATGCGGGCAGGTTTCAGGGCAACGTCAGCGCACCGATGGCGCCGGCACCGGCGCAGTGCCGCCCCAGCGACCTGAGATTGTGGCCGGTCATGCCGCCCAAAGCGATGGTTGGGATCGGACTTTGCCGTGCGAGGGCGGCCCAGCGCACCGGGCCGAGGGCGGGTTCGCCGGGATGGCTCGATGTCGGATGGGCGGGGGAGATGAAAATGATGTCGGCCCCGGCGCGGCGTGCCGCGACGAGCTGGGCGCGATCGTGAACCGAGGCGGTGGTGAGGTCGCCGCGATAGGCGGTGCGGGGGCGCGCGCCGCCGCGCAGGTGCAGACCGGCCCGGCAGGCGGCAGCGAGTCGCCAGTCACCCGCGATCACCAGCGCCAGCCTGCGGGCACGGCAGATCCGCGCGATCCGGCGGGCGAGGCGGTTGCGGGCGGGAAATCCGTCATGCCGGAAGACGATCCCGGCGATATCGCGCGGCAGGCGGGCGACGAGGCTGGCGAGGTCGGGGTGGTGCGCGGCATCGGTGAACAGGAACAGCGTGGGGAGGGTTGTGCGGCGGCGGCGCTTGACCGCGCGGGCCTGGCTGATCAGTTGTTGGTCCATGACCGATGATCAGCCGATTCCCGACCTTGCCGCAACCATTGCGGAGGTGCGCGCGCGGATCGAGCGGGCGGCGGCGGGTCGCGAGGTGGGGCTGGTTGCGGTTTCCAAGACCAAGCCGGTCGCCGCGATCGAGGCGGCGATTGCGGCCGGGCAACTGGTGTTCGGTGAAAACCGGGTGCAGGAGGCGGCGTTGAAATTCACGCCGCTGCGGATTCCGTATGCCACGCTCGATCTGCATCTGATCGGGCCGTTGCAGACCAACAAGGCGCGCGACGCCGTGCTGTTGTTCGACCAGATCGAGACGCTCGACCGCCCGAAACTCGCGGATGCGCTGGCCACCGCCGCCGAGCGCGAGGGGACGCTCCCGAACCTGCTTGTGCAGGTCAATATCGGTGATGAGGCGCAGAAAGCCGGGGTGGCGCGGGCCGAGGCGGATGGGTTCATCCGCGCCATGCGGGCGCGGTTCGGCGAGGCGTTACGCGGGCTGATGGCGATTCCGCCGGTCGGGGTCGATCCCGCGCCGTATTTCCGCGATCTGGTGGCGATGGCGGATCATCACGGGTTGCCGATCCGCTCGATCGGGATGTCCGGCGATTTCGAGACGGCGATCGCCTGCGGGGCGACGCAGGTGCGGGTGGGGTCGGCGCTGTTTGGCGGGCGGTGAGGCAAGGGAAGTAAGGCCTACTTTTTTGTAAAAAAGTAGCAAAAAACTTTTATTGGTCAGTATAGATCTGTGTTTTTACTTTTTTGATCATGCTTGACACTGAATCCGTGGTGGTCAGCCTCAGGATGGGGGCGGTCTGCGTTGCCAGCCATGTTTCGTGGCTGAGCAGGCTGCGGTGCTCCAGGCCACCGTCGTCATACGATTCCGCCCATTCCATGAACGCGGTGTGGATGGCTGCCATGTCGCCGCCCGGCGCGATGCGCTCACCGTACCGAGCCACCTCACGTCGGCGTAAACGTGCCATGCGCTCGACCGGATCAAGTCGCAGAAACACGATCAGATCATAAAACGGCGCAATCTCGTCGTCCCATTGCAGGGCCGATCCCGAAAACACCCAAGCCCCGGAAGCCGGCAATCGAGCCCGCAGGAGAGCCCGCCGTTCATCGACATCGCGTTTTACGGTGAACGGTGGATTGGTCGGCAGAAATAAAAAATCATCCGAATCTGCATGAGGCACGCCAAGTGCCGCTGCCAGCGCTGCTCCCAGCGTCGTCGTGCCGGACCCGGACGCACCCAGAATATAGACGCGCGGCATTATTGATCGATCGCTAATATGGATTTGCTCATATGAACGATGATGCGGCCATCGTTCTTGACCTCCTCGCGATCGATCGCAAAGCCGAGTTGTTGGTACAGCGTAATGTTGCTGGTCATTTTCCGGTTGGTATAAAGCCGTACTTTGCCGAGCCGATGATCTGCAGCGACACGATCCGCATGGGCCATCAACCGCCTGCCATGGCCACAACCGGCATGCGCGGGCAGCACCGCGATGTTTTCGATCAGTAGACAGTCAGGCTCGGGGATCAGTTCGATCAGCGCGATGATTGTGCCCTCGGATTCGAGGACATGGATCAGGTGATCCCGCACCGCGACCGCATAATCCGCCAGCATCGGAACCGGTTTGCGGCCGATGATCGGCACCCATTTTGCGTAGGCGGCAGCGGTCACTGCGGCAATTATATCGGCATCCGGCGTGGTTGCGCGGCGCAGCACCGGATCGATTGAGGTTTCGATCGCATCGACCATCGCGCCACGATATTGATCCGGCAAAATTTGGCAAGCCGCATCGGCGGCGCTTTGGGCTGAGCAGAAGAAAGCAAGGCCTTCTTTTTTTGCAAAAAAAGAAGCAAAAAAACTTTGATTCATCAGGTCATCGAAGGTTCAACCCGCGACGGCCCAGCGAACAAAAGTTTTTTGCTTCTTTTTTACAAAAAAGAAGTCCTTACTGACTTAACGTCACACCGAGTAATACATCTCGAACTCGACCGGGTGCGGGGTGTGTTCGAAGCGGTACACTTCCGACCATTTCAGTTCGATGTAGCTTTCGATCTGTTCCTTGCTGAACACATCGCCGGCCAGCAGGAAGTCGTGGTCGGCGGCGAGGGCGCCGAGGGCTTCGCGCAGCGAGCCGCACACCGTCGGGATGCCTTTGAGTTCTTCCGGCGGCAGGTCGTAGAGGTCCTTGTCCATCGGGTCGCCGGGGTGGATCTTGTTCTTGATGCCGTCGAGCCCGGCCATCGCGATGGCGGAGTAGGCGAGGTAGGGGTTGGCCGAAGCATCGGGGAAGCGGACTTCGACGCGCTTGGCTTTCGGGTTGGTGGTGTAGGGAATCCGGCACGAGGCGGAGCGGTTGCGCGCCGAATAGGCCAGCAGCACCGGGGCTTCGAAGCCGGGGATCAGGCGTTTGTAGCTGTTGGTCGAGGGGTTGGTGAACGCGTTGATCGCCTTGGCGTGCTTGATGATGCCGCCGATGAAATAGAGGCACATTTCGGACAGGTCGGCATAGCCGTTGCCGGCGAACAGCGGCTTGCCGTTCTTCCAGATCGACTGGTGGGTGTGCATGCCGGAACCGTTATCGCCATAGATCGGCTTGGGCATGAAGGTCGCGGTCTTGCCGTAGGAATGGGCGACGTTGTGGACGCAGTATTTGTAGATCTGCATCTGATCGGCCATTTTGGTCAGCGAGCCGAAGCGGGTGCCCAGTTCGTGCTGGCTCTGGGCGACTTCGTGATGGTGCTTTTCGATCGGCAGGCCCATCTCGCCCATGGTTGCGAGCATTTCGGCGCGCAGGTCGCTTTCGGAATCGACCGGCGGGACCGGGAAATAGCCGCCCTTGATGCCGGGGCGGTGGCCCATATTGCCTTCCGGATAGTCTTTCAGCGAGGAGCCGGGGCCTTCCATGCTGTCGATCTGGTACATGCCGAAATTGCCGCCGGTGCCGAACTTCACCGAGTCGAACACGAAGAATTCGGCTTCGGCGCCGACCACGATGGTATCGCCGATGCCGGTCGATTTCAGATAGGCCTCGACCCGCTTGGCGGTGCCGCGCGGATCGCGCGCATAGCCCATGCCGGTGGAGGGTTCGATGATGTCGCAGAACAGGATCATGCTCGGCTTGGCCGAGAACGGGTCCATCACCGCGGTTTCGGCATCCGGCATCAGGATCATGTCGGATTCGTTGATCGCCTTCCAGCCGGCGATCGAGGAACCGTCGAACATGATGCCGTCACGGAAGGCATCCTCGTCCATCGTGGAGATATGCTGCGAGGTATGCTGCCATTTGCCGCGCGGATCGGTGAACCGCAGGTCGATGTAATCGGCCCCGTTCTCCTTCATCATCGCGATCGCTTTGCTGATTGCATCTCCGCCGCCGCTGGGCTTTTTCGCCATTGTGGTCCTCACTGCTGGTCAGATTGAGATGCCGCACGACGCGGCATCGCCGGTTGGAAATTCAGATTGCCGCTTCGCCCTTCTCGCCGGTGCGGATTCGGATCACGTCCTCGATGGAGGAGACGAAGATCTTGCCGTCCCCGATCCGCCCGGTACGCGCGGCGTTGGTGATCGCCTCGATCGCCCGCTCCGCCACGTTGTCTTCGCAGATCACTTCGATCTTCACCTTGGGTAGAAAGTCGACCACGTATTCGGCGCCGCGATAAAGCTCGGTATGGCCCTTCTGACGGCCAAACCCTTTCGCTTCCATCACAGTGATGCCCTGAAGCCCAACCTCGTGCAAGGCTTCCTTCACCTCGTCCAGCTTGAACGGTTTGATAATCGCTTCGATTTTTTTCATCCGGTTCACGCCCGATCCGAGACGGGCACCCTCCTTGTTGCTGGTTCATCTCGGCGGGCAAAAGCACGCACCGCCCCTGACCGGGACGGCGTACCACTGATGCATGAGCCGTGCCAAACGCAGGCCACCCGCCTGCGCGCGCGGTTGCTCACGGGAGGGGCAGATTTCATGCCTAAAAAGCGGGCAATTCATGCCTAGAAATGACACGTCACCTGCGAAACCCCTTGCCGATCCGGGCGTCGCCGCGATACTGGCAGGGTAGGCTCAGGGAGACACGCTGTGAAATCGCCCAATTTTCTGCTCGATCAGATCGGAACCACCATTTTCACCGTGATGTCCGCGCTGGCGGTGCAGCACGGTGCGATCAATCTCGGTCAGGGGTTTCCCGACACCGATGGGCCGGACGATATCATCATGGCGGCGGCGGATGCGCTGAAGGATGGGCGCAACCAGTATCCGCCCCTGACCGGGGTGCCGGAACTGCGCGCGGCGGTTGCGGCGGCGAACCGGCGATTTTACGGCATCGAGGTCGATCCCGCATCGGAGGTCGTGGTGACGTCGGGGGCGACCGAGGCGATCACGGCCTGCCTGATGGCGCTGCTCAATCCCGGCGACGAGGTCGTGCTGATCGAGCCGCTCTATGACACCTACCTGCCGGTGGTGCGGATGCTGGGGGCGACCGCGCGGCTGGTGCGGCTCGAACCACCGGATTGGGTGCTGCCGCGGGCTGCACTGGAGGCGGCGTTCGGCCCGAAGACCAAGCTCCTGCTGCTCAATTCGCCGATGAACCCGACCGGGAAAGTGTTTTCCGCCGATGAACTCGGCTTCATCGCGGGCCTGCTGCATCGCCATGATGCCTATGCGGTGTGCGACGAGGTTTACGAGCATCTGATTTTCGACGGGCTGTCGCATCTGCCGCTGATGAGCCTGCCGGGGATGCGCGAGCGTTGTGCGCGGATCGGCAGCGCGGGGAAAACCTTCAGCCTGACCGGCTGGAAGATCGGCTACGTCACGGCGCCCGCGCACCTGGCGACCCTGATCGCGCGGGCCCATCAGAACCTGACCTTCACCACGCCGCCGAACCTGCAGCGGGCCGTGGCGATCGGGCTGGGCAAGGAGGATCATTATTTCCTTGCCCTCGGGCGCGACCTTGCCCGCAAGCGCGATCTGCTCGGCGCGGGGTTGCGCGGCATCGGGTTCGATGTGCTGGCGAGTTCGGGCTCGTATTTCATCACCGCCGATTTCAGCCCGCTGGGATTCGAGGGCGACGATGTCGCGTTCTGCCGGCATATCACCGAACATGCCGGTGTCGCGGCGATCCCGGTCTCGGCGTTCTACCCGGCGGACGCGCCAACCCGCTATGCGCGGTTCGCGGTCTGCAAACGCGATTCGGTGCTGCAGGAGGCGATTGCGCGGCTGGGGGCGCATTTCGCCGCGCGGCGGGCGGCGGAGTAGCCAGACGGAAGGTCAAGGAAGGCCTGCTTTTTGGAAAAAGGTGGCAAACTTTCATTGGATCTGCGCGGTGCGACCGGTGCATGTCTCGACATGCGGGGGCGGACCGAGACAACGCATCGTCGCCCTTGCCTGAATCCCGCCTATGGCGCACGATAAAATGATGTCGCACGATGCTCTTCGCATGACCGTCATCCAGCTCGCGCCCGGTGCCGACAAGGTGCGGAATATCGAGCAGGCGCGTGGCTTGATCGAGGCGGCGGTGGCGCAGGATCGGCCGGATCTGGTTGCGCTGCCGGAGATATGGACCTGCCTCGGCGGCGATCGGGCGACCAAATTCGCGGCGGCGGAAACCCTGCCGGGGCCGGGCAGTGCCGGTGAGACGGGCGGCGCGGCTTACGAGTTTCTGCGCGAGATGGCGCGCCGGCATAAAATCCACGTCCATGGCGGTTCGATCGGGGAGCTGGGCGGCGAGACATTGTTCAACACCACGCTGGTGTTCGATCCGGACGGGACTGAAATCGCGCGCTACCGGAAAATCCATCTGTTCGACATCGTCACCCCCGACGGTCAGGGCTACCGGGAGAGCGCGATCTATGGGGCCGGCGATAAAATCGTGACGTTCCGGCTTGGTAGCGCCACAGTGGGGCTGAGTATTTGTTACGACATGCGCTTCCCCGAACTCTATCTCGCGCTGCGCCGGGCCGGGGCCGATATCATTCTGGTGCCCGCCGCTTTCACCCTGCAGACCGGCAAGGATCATTGGGAGGTCCTGCTGCGGGCGCGCGCGATCGAGACCCAGTGCTGGGTCGCGGCTCCGGCCTGCACCGGCACCCATTACGACGGCTCGAACGTACCGCGCGTGACTTATGGCAATTCGCTGATCGTCGATCCCTGGGGGATCGTGAGCGCCCGCTGTTCCGACGGCCCGGGATTTGTCACGGCGCGGATCGATCTTGCGAAATCGGCAAAGTATCGCACCGACATGCCCGTGCTCGAGCACCGCAAGCTCGTGTGACCCGGATTCATTTTGCCGCCGCCGCGACCGATCAGGCCCGCGCGGCGCGCGAGCGGCTGGTTTCGATCTATGGCAACGAAGCCGCCGAACGGGCCGATGTGGTGGTCGCCCTCGGTGGCGACGGGTTGATGCTGGAAACCATCCACCGGCTGCTTGCGCATAACCTGCCGGTCTATGGCATGAATTGCGGGTCGGTCGGGTTTCTGATGAACGATTTCGCCGAGGATCTGCTGCCCGAGCGGATCGGGCGGGCCTTGTGCAACGACATCCATCCATTGCGGATGCATGCGATCACCATGACCGGCGCGGTCGAGGAGGCGCTGGCGTTCAACGAGGTCAGCCTGCTGCGGCAGTTGCGGCAGGCGGCGAAGATCCGCATCATCGTCGATGGCAAGGTGCGGATGCCCGAGTTGATCGGGGATGGCGTGCTGATCTCGACCCCGGCGGGCTCGACCGCGTATAATCTCTCCGCCTATGGGCCGATCGTGCCGCTGAGTGCCAATCTGCTGCCGCTGACCGCGATTGCCGCGTTCCGCCCCCGGCATTGGCGGGGGGCGCTGCTGCCGACATCGTCCGAGGTGGTGTTCGAGATACTCGAACCCGAGAAGCGCCCGGTTTCGGCCGTTGCCGATTCGACCGAGGTTCGCCGGGTTATTTCGGTCGCCGCCAGCGAGGACCGCAACGTGACGGCGCGGATATTGTCGGACCCCGACCGGGCGTTGTCGGAACGGATCATCCGCGAGCAGTTCACGGTTTAGGCGGGGCGCCACACGCAGCGCGCGTATTCGATGACGCCAGTGTCATGCGCCGTCCAGCCGGAATCCGGCGGAATCGTGGCGGCCCGGGTGAAATCCTGCGCGCGCTTTAACCGGTGAGGCGAAATCAAGGCAGCGATCAATCTGACAACGCATCGGTTCCTCTCGATTCTGTAATCGCTTTTTAAGTGGAACGATCGCTCTGGCGCCACCAGATATTTCATCATGATTACGGATTACATGTGATCGTTTCAGAGGAGAGTGACGTGAAGAAATATATCCTGTCGTCCCTGGCGGTTCTGGCATTGAGCAGTGCCACGGCCCTCGCGCAATCGTCCTACCAGTCGACCACGACGACCACGGCGGTGACCCCCGCTGCGCCCGCACCTGTGGCACCGCCGCCACCCGGCGTGCTGAGCCGCACCACCGTCACCAAAAGCAATGACGGGATGGGCGACAAAACCTATTCGCGCAAGACCACCTATGGAGATGGCCAGGCGGCGGTTTCGCAAAGCACGCGAACCCAGGTGACTGCACCGCCGCCGGTGGCGATCGAGAGCAGCAAGCGCACCACCACGACCACGACAAGCTCGGGTAATTGAGCCGGAACCGACGTTTCAACACGCAGAGGAAGATCGATCATGCAGATCAGAACGATGAGGTTAGGTGCGATTGCCGGAATGGTCGTGCTCGGCGCCAGCCTTGCCGGTTGTTCGGGTAGCCCGCCGACGCGGACCACCACGACGACCGAGGAAACCTCGACCCGCCCGGTCATGGTGGCACCGCAGGGCGCACCCGCCACGGTGACCACGACGCATTCGGAGACCGAACAGGTCAATCAGTAAACCGGTCGGCCCGTAGACTGATCGGTGCGAGCGATGCCCGCCGGATTGATGATCCGGCGGGCTTTTGTTGAGTCAGGGTCAGCCGAGCAGGTGGGCAACGGCGTCGCGTTCTTCCTTCAGTTCGTTCAAAGTGAGGGCGAAGCGCTCGCGGGCGAATTCGTCCATCGCGAGGCCGGGTATCCGGGTGACCGTACCGGCCTCGGTGGTGACCGGTACGCCGAACATGATGCCTTCGGGGATGCCGTAGCTGCCGTCCGACGCCACCGCCATCGAGACCCATCTTCCATGCGAGCCGACCACCCAGTCCCGCACCTGATCGATCGCGGCATTCGCCGCCGATGCCGCCGAGGACGCTCCGCGCGCCTCGATCACCGCAGCACCGCGTTTGCCGACCGTGGGGATGAACACGTCGCGGTTCCAGGCTTCGTCGCCGATGATCTCGGCAAGCTTGCGGCCATTGGCTTCGGCGAAACGGTAGTCGGGGTACATGGTGGGTGAATGGTTGCCCCAGACCACGAGTTTTTCGATGGCATCGACCGCCACGCCCGCCTTGCCCGCGAGCATCGAGGCGGCGCGGTTGTGGTCGAGCCGGATCATCGCCGAGAAGCAGTCGGGCGAGAGATCGGGGGCCGATTTCATCGCGATATGGGCGTTGGTGTTGGCCGGGTTGCCGACCACGAGAATCCGCGCGGTGCGTTTCGCGGCCTCGTTGAGCGCGCGGCCCTGCACGGTGAAGATCTCGGCGTTGGCGCCCAGCAGATCCTTGCGTTCCATGCCCTTGCCGCGCGGACGCGCGCCGACCAGGAAGCCGATATCGATGTCCTTGAAGGCGGTTTTGGGATCGTCGGTCGCCACCATGCCGGCGAGGGCGGGGAAGGCGCAATCCTCCAGTTCCATCATCACGCCCTTGAGCGCGCCCTGCATGGGCGGCAGGTCGAGCAGGTGCAGGATCACCGGCTGATCGGGGCCGAGCAGCGCGCCGCTGGCGATGCGGAAGACCAGCGCATAGGCGATCTGGCCGGCGGCGCCGGTGACGGCGATACGGACGGGGGATTTGGCCATGGAATTGCTCCTTTGTGGTTGGGCGCACTATCGCCCGGCGGGGCTTCCGGTCAACCCGCGCGCCATGCCACACTGATGCGATGAAAATCGAGGGACGCAAACCGGGCCCACGCGAAGCGAGACCCCGCAAACCGGGGGCGGCGCCCGATGCAAGCCGGTTGCGCGAGGCGGCGCTGGCGCATCTCGCCCGGTTCGCCGCAACCGAGGCCGGGCTGGCGCGGGTATTGACCCGGCGGGTCGAGCGATGGGCCCACGCGGTGGACGATGCCGAGGCGGCGGCCCCGCAACGCGATGCCGCCTTGGCCGCGATCCCCGGTATCATCGATGAATTGCGCGGGCTGGGGGCTTTGAACGATGCGGCCTTCGCCGAATCCCGCTCGCGGCGGCTGGCGCGCGCCGGCAAATCACGCCGGGCCACTCTGGTTCATCTGGCGGCCAAGGGGATCGATGCCGGGTTGGCCGCCACCGCGACCGAGTCGCAGGCCGATCAGGATCTGGCCTCGGCCTGCGCCTATCTGCGACGGCGCCGGCTGCCGCCTTTCGGGGCCGGTGACCCGTTGCGGGCGATGGCGGCGCTGGCCCGCAACGGGTTCGACCGCGAGACCGCCGAGCGGGCCCTCGCCCTCGATGCCGCGGGCGCGGAGGCGCTGGTGATCGCGTTGCGCCGGGGCGACCGGTAGCGCGGCACGCGGGGATCGTTCTGGTTTCATCATGTGCGGACATGAATGAAATGTCGCGCGCCCCATAATTGTCGCGGCGGATCCGGCCCATGTTGCAATGCAGCAGCGGGGTGACCGTGGCGATCCCGTCGTGAGATCGCCGGTTTCCTCCGCTTCAACGGAGATTTCGACATGACTCGCCTGATTACGTTTGCGGCCCTGGCCATGGCCGCCACCACCAGCATCGGGATTGCCCTCGCCGATCAGGGCATTCCCAACGTGCCCGCACGACCGGTGATATCGATGACCGCGCCCGGCGTGGCCGGTGAGGGGTATCCGCTGTTCGGCGGGCGGACCCGCCCGGTGGTTTCGGAGCGTTCGGCCAGCAATGCCGGCTACCAGAGCTATCCGGATTTCATCGTTCCCAGCAGCACCGAACGGTTGGGCGCGGCGCAGCTGGGGCGGGTCCAGGGCGAACGCCCGATGGGTGATCTCGCCACGATTGCGGTTCCGCCCGCGCCGCAAGGCTGACCGGCCCGCGCGCGCGATCGTGAGGGGGCGGGCGGCACCGGTGACGGTGCCGCCCGTTTTCGTGATGAAGTCAGTCGAAGATCGGCGCGTTCGCCACCCCGGCGAGTTGCGCGGTCGATTGCAGGAAGGGCGTGGTTTCGAATTCGGCGATCAGGAAATCCATGATCGCGCGGGTGCGCGCCGGAATGTAGCGTCGCGAGGGCAGGACGGCGTAGATTTTGACCTTCACCGGGCAGAACGCATCGAGCACGGTGACGAGGCGCCCGGCATCGACATCGTCGATCGTGGTCAGGCGCGGCAGCATCGCGATGCCCAGGCCCGCGCGCGCCGCACGGCGGACCGCCTCGCTCGAATCGACGTGAAACCGGCCCTGGACCGACACGGTCTCGTCACCTCCGTTGCCGATGAACCGCCAGTTCCGGTCGATCCCCGGGCGGGTGTAGACGATGCATTCATGGGCGAGCAGATCCTGCGGCGATTGCGGCGTGCCTCGTGCCGCAAGATAGGCGGGGCTGGCCACCAGCACCGACGCGGCGCTGCCGATGGTGCGCGTGATCACGCTGGTCTGGGTTGACTCCGCGATGGAAATCACGAGGTCGAGCCCCTCCTCGACCAGATCGAACGCGCCGTCGCGCATTTTCAGGTCGAGCGACATTTCCGGATAGCGGGCAAAGAATTCGGGCAGACGGGCCGCGAGATACATGCCTACCGAGGTTGGCACGCCGACCCGGACCTGCCCGGTCGGGGTCCGGCGCGCGATGCCGACGCTGGCCTGGGCCGCATCCATCGCCTCGACCACCGCGCGCGCGTGTTCGAGATAGATCTGGCCGTCCTCGGTGAGGGAGAGCCGGCGGGTGGTGCGCTGGATCAGCCGGACTCCGAGCTGGTCTTCCAGTGTGGCGACCTGACGCGAGATCACCGGCTGGGAGGTGTTGAAATCGCGCGCCACGGCTGAAAACGACCCGCGTTCCGCGACACGGACGAACGTGCTGAGCAGGCTTAACTGGTCCATCGATGAGACTTTCGGGATTTATAACGAGCGGTGCATGAGATAAATCGTTTTTTAGTTTAACCGACAGCGTCCGATATGAATATATGTCATTCGTCATGGCCGTTTCCGGATTTTCCCAGTTGCGTGCGTCGGCGACCGCCCTTGCGGGCGATCTGCCGCGCGATCTCTGGTTCGCGCTGCGCACCGCGGCGGCGGCGTTGCTGTCGCTCTATGTCGCGATGGCGTTGGATCTCGGAACGCCGCACTGGGCCGCGTGGACCGTGCTCACCGTCAGTCTGCCCTCGATCGATCAGGCGCTGCTGAAATCGTTTCACCGAATGATCGGTACGCTGGTCGGGGCGGCGGTCGGGGTGCTGTTCATTGCGCTGTTCGCACAGGCCCCGCTGCTGTTCGACCTCGCCATGGTGCTCTGGGCGGCGCTGTGCGTGTATCTCGGCACCAAGGCGCGCCAGTACGAAACCTATGCGCTGGCGCTGACCTGGCTGACCACCGGGATCATCGCCTATGGCAGCATCGCCGATCCGGCGGGGGCCTTTACCGTGGCGATCACCCGGACCGCCGAAGTGACGATCGGGGTGGTGTGTGCCGGGTTGGCCACGGTGATTTTTGCGGGCCATCGCGCCGGGAGAGCCAGCCAGGCGGACTCGCCGGTGCCGGGGCAGGCGCGGCGGAACGCGCTGCGGGCGGCATTGGCGATCGGACTGGCCAGCCTGTACTGGTATGGCTCGGAATGGGAAAACGGGCCCGATTTCGTGCTGATGTCGGGCGCGGCGGTGACGCTGTTTGCGGCGCATCCGAGTAAATTATCGGCGACGCTCGGGCTGCTGCGGGGCTTTCTGCTCGGCACCGGCCTTGGACTGTTCGTGCGGTTCGCGCTGTTCACCCAGGGGGCCGGGTTCGGCGTCGAGGCGCTGATGCTGCTGCCGTTTCTGGTGCTCGGCGGCCTCGGCGTGGCCGATCCGCGCACCCAGGGGCCGGCGACCGGCTATAATCTCGCGTTCATTCTGGCGGCCGATCCCTCCAACAGCCTCAATTTCGATCTGGGCAGCGCGCTGAATACCGATTTCGCGATGATTGCCGGGGTGCTGGTCTCGGTGGCGGCGTTTCTCGGCTTCGTGCCGATCCGTGAACTCGTGCGGCGGCCGACATGAGTATTCTGCCGCCACTGGCCGAGTTTTCCGTGTTCGGCATCGGGATCGAGCCGGCGGTGCCGATGCTGCTGCTCGCCGTGCTGGTCACCGACCTTCTGCGCCGTCTGCTTGCGCGGGCCGGGGTGGACCGGATGGTCTGGAACTGGCCACTTTTCATACTGTCAATGTTCGGATGCGTCGCGGCGGGACTGATCCTCGCGATGCCTTCGATCTGATCGGAAACCACGATGCTCGATTTTCTTCATCGCGAGACGATTCCGGGGCCGCAGGTTGCGGCGGCGGTCTCTCAGCCCGCAGCCGCTGCGCCGCCGCGCCCTTACAAGCCGCTGTTTTCGGTTCTGGCGACGCTGATCGTGGTGATTGCCGCGATCTGGCTCGCCGTGCTGGCATGGCACCGCTATGACGCCACGCCCTGGACCCGCGATGCGCGGGTGCGGGCCTATGCGGTTGCGGTCGCGCCGCAGATTTCCGGCCCGATCGTCTCGGTGGCGGTCCATGCCAATCAGATCGTCCACAAGGGCGCGGTTCTGATGAGGATCGATCCGGCCGATTTCATCAACGCGGTTGCCGAGGCGCAGGCGGCGCTGGCCTCGGATGAAGCGATCGCACGGATGAAGGCGGCGGATGCGTTGCGGCGCGCGCGACTGCCTTCGATTGCCGTTTCCGCCGAATCCCAGGGCAACACCGCGGCGGCGGCGGCAGCAGCCGAGGCGGCGGTTGCGGGGGACAAGGCGCGGCTTGCGCAGGCTCTGCTCAACCTGAAACGCACCGTGGTCCATGCGCCGGTGACCGGCACGATCACCAACCTCACCCTGCACGCCGGCGATTACGCGCATGCGGGCACGCCGGCGATCACGCTGGTCGACGAACATGATATCTGGGTGACCGCCTATTTCGAGGAGACCGAATTGCCGATGATCCATCCGGGCGCGGCGGCGACCATTCGGTTGCTCGCCGACCCCGGCCAGGTGTTGCACGGCACCGTGCAGGGGATCGGGCGCGGGATTTCGATGACCGATGCGCAGAATTCGGCGGGCGGGCTTCCTGTGGTTAACCCGGTCTATTCCTGGGTGCGCCTGTCGCAGCGAATTCCGGTGCATATCGCGCTTGGCAGGGTGCCGGCGGATCTGTTTCTGGCGGCGGGAATGACCGCGACGGTGCGGATCGTGCCGCATCGTGCCCACCGGTAAGCCCCCAACGAAAAAGCCCCGCATCGGGTGATGCGGGGCTCGGTCCGGTCAGCGTCGGTCAGGCGGCCAGTTTCTGGCTATCCTGCTCGATGGTCGGCACCGGCGCCGGGGCGCTGGTGATCGCGATCCGGCGCGGCTTCAGCGCTTCGGGGATGACGCGCTTCAACGCGACATGGAGCAGGCCGTTTTCGAGCGATGCGCCTTCGACCACCATGTGATCGGCCAGCGCGAAGCGACGTTCGAACGCCCGGGCCGCAATGCCGCGATACAGGGTTTCACCCTTCGGCGACTCGTTGCCGATTTTGCCGGTGATGATGAGGTTGTTTTCCTTCACCGTCATTTCGATGTCCTCGGCGCGGAAGCCGGCGACCGCCATGGTCAGCCGATAGTTTTCGGCGCTGAGTTTCTCGATGTTGTAGGGCGGATAGGATGTCGCGCTCGCATCGGGCACCGCATCGAGCAGTTGCTGGAGTCGGTCGAAACCGATCGCGGAGCGAAACAGGGGGGAGAAATCGAGAGTCATGTAAACCTCCTCAAAAAGCAAGGTCGTGTGGCGGATTGTCACGATGACCAACCCGTGGTGATGCCCGGAAAGCTCCCGAGGAACTTCCGGACGCTGAAGGACCCGATGGCATCCTTCGATCCGATATTAAGGAAAGGCAGGGGAGGTGTTCAAGAGGGTTTCGGGCCGCCGCGCCGATTTTTCCGCCAGCGCAAAAAGCCGCGACCTGCAGGGCAGATCGCGGCGGGCCGAAACGGGCAGGAAAGGCGCTTACTTGGTGCGCGCGCCGATGCTGGCGAAGCGCTTGTTGAACTTGGCGACCTGACCGCCGGTATCCATGACCCGGTGCTGGCCGGTCCATGCCGGATGGGATTTCGGATCGATGTCGAGGCGCAGCGTATCCCCCGCCTTTCCGTAGCACGACCGGGTGGTGTAGGCGGTGCCATCGGTCATGATGATGTTGATCTCGTGATATTCGGGGTGGATATTCGCTTTCATCGTACTCTCCTGGGGCGACCGATGCCGACCGGTCATTCGGCGGGTCGCTTAACCCGGCGGGGTCCTGAAGGCAAGCGGCCCCAGCCATGCGACCCTGCGACGCAACACCTCCGGCACCGTCATCCGACCGGTTCGGCGACCACGGGGACCCGGCGGAAGGCGCTGGTGAGCTGGCCCAGCAATGTGCCGATCCGCCGGGGGGCGAGGAGGGCGAGCGTGCCCAGGAAGACCGACGCGGCGATGATGCCGCCCACCGCGAGTTGGCTGAACATGGCGACGATGCCCAGCCCGGATTGCTGCACCAGAATCGGCACCAGGGCGGCGGCTGCCACCCGCGCCGCGATCAGGGCGATGAACGGCGCGGTGAACAGCCGCAGCAAGGGCCAGGCGGGTCGGCCGATCCCGATCGAGAGCGCCGGCAGCAACAGGATCGCGGTCAGAAGGCCACGGGCGGCAAGGGTCCATGCCAGGATCAACAATCCTTCGGGTGCAGCGAACCACGCGGCCAGTGCCGTGCTCGCGGCATTGATCGCGGCGAATACGGAAACCAGCACGGGCCGGCGCAGAGCGGTGAGCATGGGGTTGACGAAGGCGTAGACCGCTGCCGCGGGAACGATCAGGCTGAGCGCGGCGAATACCGGGGCGGAGCTGGCCCACGCCGCCCCGAACATCAGCACCACGACTGGTTTCGCCACCGCCCCCGCGACCGCCGCTGCCGCCAGCGACCCGATCGCAAGGACATCCACCAGCGAGCGCGCGACCGCGAAACGGCGATCCGGATCGTCGCGGACCGCAACGAAGACCGGGAGAAACACTTTGCTCGCGGGAAAAACCGTGAGCTCGCGCAGAACCTCGGCGAGGCGCTGGGCGATCCGGAACTCGCCCACCGCGGCCACCGGCATGCGGATGCCGATGAGAACGACATAGCCGGTCGCGGCCACGTAATCGACGAAGGCGGCCCCCATCATCGGGATATTGAACCGCAAGGCCCGCCCGATCGCGGCGAGCGAGGGAAACGCCGGCGGGTGCCAGCGCGCGGTGATCGAGGCGGCGGCGGCGTAGAAGGTGATGCCGACGATCCGCTGGGCGATCAGCGCATCGAGCCCGCGACCGGAAAACACCAGCGCCAAAGCGACGGTGCCGCCGAGAATCGTCGAGCCCAGCGACATCAGGCTGAGCGCCCGGAAGCCGAAATTCTGCACCAGCCGCGCCGAGGGCACCACCAGGAAGGTTCCGATGATGATATTGACCGACAGAACGCGCGTGACCCATGACAGTGCAGGGGCACCATAGGCGCGTGCCAGAACCGGGGCCGCGACGAACAGCAGGCCAGCGATTGCGGCGGCGAGAATGAACTGGGCCCAGAATGCGCCGGCTTCCACCGTCCGGTCACCGGGGGAGGCAACCACCTGTTCCCCCGAGCCGCCTGTGGTGATCATGCGCCCGATTTCCGAGAGTGCGGAGGCGATGGCGATCAACCCGACATCGGCAAGCGTGACATGGCGGACCAGGATGGCGAGCACGGCGAACCCGATGCTGCGTTCCCCTACCGCGGTGGCGAAATTCCAGGCCGCGCCGTGAGCCGCACCGCGCCGCAAGCTCATGCCCGCGCCCTCATGAGCCCGACACCCTTGAATTGTGCCCGTTGTGCTGGACGGTCATGCGGTTGTACCGGTCTGCATGAACGGAATATAACAATTTATTCAAGTTTGGCGATGGGCCAGCGTTATCTTCCGCAACCCGCTCTTTACGAACCGCCCCACCGTCACTAGAACCGCCCCTGCATACGCCGTGTACCCCGGCGGAGGGGTGGCCGAGTGGCCGAAGGCGGCGGTTTGCTAAACCGTTAGACGGGTTAAACCGTCTCGTGGGTTCGAATCCCATCCCCTCCGCCACCCTTACAATCAGCAGCGTGCGGCAGCAGTTCCTCGCTGTTTTGGTCGCGTGTTCGCAAAGCACCGTGACGCTGGCGGCTCATTGCGGCGGTCAGCGGTTCCGGGTGTCTCCGGAACCGTGCCGATGGGCTACCATGCCGGCCCTAAACGCGCGCCCGACCAGCCATTGCCGAAAAACGGGCAGCAGCTCCAGGCCGAAAACGGCCCGCCATAGCCGCCGAACGGCCCGAAACTGGGCATCCGGAAGTTGACGCCGCCCATGTTCCATGGCCCGCCATATCCGTTCCATGGTCCTCCGCCATAGCCCGACCACGGCGATGACCGGCCCATCGGCGCGCCATATTCGGACCACGGCGTTCCGTAGCCGGGAAACGGCGCTCCATAACCCGGCATGGGTGATCCGTACCCCGGAAAGGGCGATCCCATGCCCATCGGCATACCGTATCCCGGCATTGGCGATTCCATGCCCATGGGTGACCCGTATCCTGGAAAGGGTGATCCCATACCCATCGGCATGCCGTACCCCGGCATTGGTGATCCCATACCCATCGGCATGCCATAACCCGGCATTGGCGATCCCATGCCCATCGGCATGCCGTACCCCGGCATTGGCGATCCCATGCCCATCGGCATGCCGTACCCCGGCATTGGTGATCCCATACCCATCGGCATGCCGTAACCCGGCATCGGCGATCCCATACCCATCGGCATGCCGTACCCCGGCATTGGTGATCCCATGCCCATCGGCATGCCGTACCCCGGCATTGGTGATCCCATGCCCATCGGCATGCCGTACCCCGGCATTGGCGATCCCATGCCCATCGGCATGCCGTACCCCGGCATCGGTGATCCCATGCCCATCGGCATGCCGTACCCAGACATCGGCGATCCCATGCCCATCGGCATGCCATAACCCGGCATTGGCGATCCCATACCCATCGGAATGCCGTACCCTGGAAAAGGACTGAACGATTGTGCCCGCGCCGATGCCGGAAGGGCCATTACGGCCAGACCCGTCGCAATGAAACAGGCCGATAGACCTCGCGTCACCCTCATCCAACCCATATGTCACCTCGCCGTCTGCCGGCATTATTTATGTTTCAAGGACGTATCGACATGTCGTGAGCGCGAACCGGACGGTTTGATGTCCGGCGGTCTCACGGATCGATTTAAGGGGTGGCGCGCGTTTCGTGTCAATCGCAAACAGTCCTTCCCGCCTCCCGGGGAGCCAGATACCGCATCGTGAACGAAACATCGCCCGTCATCGAATTTTTGCTGGACAGTGCAGGCCGCTGTTGTTACTGACACGCCATCGTTTCATTCTTGCAGGAGGGTTGAGTGTTGGCAGTTGATCATTCGCCCTTCGGGATGACGAAAACCGGAACGACGCGCGGCCATTTCACCGCCTGATCTGTCGGCTCCGTCTACCCCTTTCCCAGCCTGATTTCCGCCGCTGACTCGCGGTGCCTCGATGTTGAAAGGTCGTCGCCCTGACCGGCGGCGGATCGTCGCATGTTGGCCTTCCTTTATCTGCCGATCCTTATCATTGCCGTCGTCGCGATCGCTCACGGGGTCGTTGCGGTGCTGTTGCATCGGGAAAATCGCCGCAACGCCACTCCAGCGGTGCCTGCGGTGCCTCCGGTGAACCGGCGCAGCTTCCAGCCGCGCGTCATCGCGGGCGGGGGCGCGGCGGCCGATGCGCCGCGCACTGCCCCACGGCCGATGCTGTATCTGGTCGGGGCGGATGATTGAAATCATCAGCGCCCGGCCAGCCGCACGGTTACCCCACCTCAAGCTCGTCCAGCCGGCTCATCCGGTACACCACCACCGAAACCACCCAGGCCACGACGAAAATTCCGATGATCCCGAACCCCAGCAGCCCGAAATGCCCGTTCAGCCCCGCCACCGGACCCCAGAACCAGCCGCGCAGGCCGAATTCCGCGCCGATCAGCCCGAGGGTTTCCACGCCGCCGATCAGCAGCGCGATCACCACCGAAACCAGCGTGATCGTCAGATTGTAGTAGAGTTTGCGGATCGGTTTGACGAAGGCCCAGCCATAGGCGCCCAGCATCAGCACCCCGTCCGTCGTGTCGATCAGGGACATTCCCGCCGAAAACAGCGCGGGAAACGCGAGGATCGACCACACCGGCATTCCTTTGCCGGCCTCGGCGGCTGCCACCGTCAACAGGCTGACCTCGGTTGCGGTGTCGAAGCCGAGGCCGAACAGAAACCCCACCCCCAGCATCTGCCAGCTATGTTCGATCAGCAGGAACAGCGGCCGCAGCAGCCGCGCGATCAGCCCCCGGCTGTTCAACAGGACGTTGAAATCATCTTCGTCATAGGCACCGCCCGCCTTCACGTGTCGAAAGATCCGGTAGGTCGAACGCGCGATCATCAGGTTCATGATCGCCATCACCAGCAGGAACACGCCGGAGACCACCGTGCCGACGATCCCGGCCAAATCGTTGAACCGGTCGAACCGGCCGGAAACCTGCATCACCGTCACCGCGACGATCAGCGTGCCGATGAACAGCACCGCCGAATGCCCGATCGAGAAGAAAAACCCTACCGCGACCGGGCGCTTGCCCTCCTGCATCAGCTTGCGCGTCACATTGTCGATCGCGGCGATATGATCGGCATCCACGGCGTGACGCAGCCCGAACCCGTAGGCGAGCAAGGCGGTTCCCATCAGGATCGGGCGATCACGGAACGCGATCAGCGCGTAGGCCGCCGCCGCCAGATTGAACGCGATCAGGAACAGATAAATGCCGCTCACCTTGGCCCGCACATCGGTGCCCTGATCGCGGAAAATCCGTCGCAGCGTTTCGATCATCATCGTCATCCGCCTCCGGAACACCCCGCCCGGCGGCATGGTTGGCGCGACGAGGGCAGGTCTCCTGGCTCGCGGTTGCCGCACCCGGCCGACGCCGGATGCATCATCGCCGGTCCTGCCTTCCCGAACCCCTCGGCTCAGTGACCCGCCGCCAGACCATGGCGAACGGACGGACCGCCGACTGACCGCTGACAGTTGCGGGGGCAGCTACCGACTTGCCCCCGAACCACTGGTCCCGCCGGAGCGCACGATATTCCCTTTTCACCCGCTCGCGCGGGACCATCGACGGGCCGACCCTAGCACGAAGCGCGACCGGCACCACAGGAGAACATCACCCATGCCGCACTGCGGTAGCGCCGTGCGGTGGTGCGTCGTATAGGTGGCGCATCGAATAAAAAAGGGGATTACCGATGACCGCAGCTCATCCCGCCACAACCCGCGTCACCGCCATGCCGGGCGACGGTATCGGCCCTGAGGTCTTCGAGGCGACAAGACGGATCTTCGAGGCGGCGGGCGCGCCGATCGAGTGGGAGATCGCCGAGGCCGGTGCCGAAGTCTTCAAGAAAGGCATCCCTTCCGGCGCGCCACGCGAAACCCTCGACAGCATCGCGAAAAATCGCCTCGCGCTGAAAGGCCCGCTGGAAACCCCGGTCGGCTATGGCGCGAAATCGGCCAACGTCACGCTGCGCAAGCATTTCGAACTCTACGCCAATATCCGGCCGGTCCGCGAACTCCCCGGCATCAAGACCCCCTTCACCGGACGGGGCATCGACATGGTCATCGTCCGTGAAAACGTCGAGGATGTCTATGCCGGCATCGAGCACATGCAGACGCCCGATGTCGCGCAGTGCCTCAAACTCATGACCCGCCCGGGCTGCGAGCGCATCATCCGCGCCGCCTTCGGCCTCGCTCTCGCGGAGGACCGCAGGAAAGTCACCTGCGCCACCAAGGCCAATATCATGAAACTCACCGAGGGCATGATGAAACGGGTGTTCGAAGCGGTCGGTCCCGAATATCCCGCCATCGCGCAGGACCACATCATCATCGACAATTGCGCCCATCAACTCGTGATCGCCCCCGAGCAATTCGACGTCATCGTGACCTCGAACATGAACGGCGACATCATTTCCGACCTTGCCGCCGGACTGGTCGGCGGGCTCGGCATCGCGCCCTCCGCCAATCTCGGCGACCATGCCGCGATCTTCGAGGCGGTCCACGGTTCGGCGCCGCAGATCGCCGGCAAGGGCCTGGCCAATCCCACCGCCCTGCTCTCCGCCGCGATCATGATGCTCCGCCACATCGGGGCGTTCGAGGTCGCCGCCACGATCGAGCAGGCGCTGTTCATCACCCTCGCCGAAGGCGAAAACCTCACCGGCGATCTTTCGCCGCGCGGCCACGGGGTCGGCACCGAGAAATTCGTGGGTCAGGTGATCGCCAATCTGGGCCGCACCAGCAACCTGCCCTCGCGTGAGTATCGCCCGCTGAAACTCACCCCGTGGCCCAACCTCACCGCGCATACCGAGCCGAAATCGCGCGAACTCCTCGGGATCGACGTGTTTATCGAAACCGAACTCTCCGCCGCCGAGCTCGGCCATTCGCTCACCGCCATCGCGGAAGGCACCGCGTTGCGGCTGGAATCGATCTCCAATCGCGGGGTTCAGGTGTGGCCCTCGACCGGAGGGCAGACCTTCCTGGTCGATCATTTCGATTGCCGGTTCATGCTGCTCACCCCCGCCGAGGGCAATCCGCCCCAGGGTATCGCCGACCTCGTTGGCCGGATCGGCCAGAAACACTCGTGGATGCATGTCGAAAAACTACAGCGGTTCGACGGGAAGGATGCGTTCGAGCGACCGCAGGGCGAAGGATAGTTGCAGAAGTCGATCAGTGTCCGGACAATATTCGGTGTGCGTTCCTAAATATTTGTAACCGCCTCGTGTATTGCTTCGGCGCCGCTTCGGCCCGAACTATTGCGCCACGATCAGCATTGGTCAGGGCCGACTTACCCCTTTCCTTTCGGATCTCGTCGCCCGGGGCGGAACTCTTCCGGGATCACCGCGATTTGCGGAACAACAACCAGCGAGGAGAACCATCATGGCCGAAGCCAGTCACAAACAAGCCGCCAAAGCCCACGAAGACGCTGCCAAGGCTCACCACACCGCAGCCGAGCATCATGGCAAGGGCGATCACAAGACGGGCGCCGAACATTCGCAGAAGGCGCATACCCATTCGGAGAGCGCGCACAAGCATTCGACCGAAGCCCACAAGAAATCCGGCCAGCACGCCAAGGTCTGATTGATAACGACGCGCGACCGAAGGCCGTCCGGGGCAATCCCGGGCGGCTTTTACTTGAACAGCCGCTGCCGCGTCATCCGCCCGGCGACCAGCCACCCGATCATCGAGGCGAGACCCGAAACGACGCCGCCCCACACGATGTCGGTGATCGCGAGTGCCACCGTCCAGTGCTTCAGCGTCGCGAGATTGGTCAGATCGTACAGCCCGTAGGTGAAGACCCCGAACGCCGCCCCGTAAATCAGTGCCGAACTGACCCGCCCGCTGGCGCGCGCGCGCGGCATCACGAACACCATCAAGCCGAGCACCTGCAATAAATACACCGCGATCGCCGGCACCGGTTTGAATCCGGCCAGCATGATGTCGCCGAGCGTCTCCCGGTAGATCGCCGAGCTGGTGAGGGTGAGCCACACCGCATCGATCAGCAGATAGGCGATCAATGTCGCCAGATAGAGTCCCAAGCGTCCGCGCATAACTGATCCATGATGTTCCCGTCCTGCATATGGCGTGGTCCTGCCCGCCGCAAGTTGTTGCGACCCTTCGCAACCCCCGGATCGGCGGGATACCTCGATCGGGTCGATCAACTCCCTGTTAATCTCAATGTTTTAACGTGCGTTGCTGATAAATTGGTGGCACGTCAGCTTGGAACAGCACTTTGCTCGCTTCGGGAGACCAACGATGGCATTTTCACGGCGTTTCATGCTTGATGCCGGGGTCAAGGCAACGATCAGCCTGCCGCTCTGGATGCAATCGGCACTGGCCCGCGCCGCCGGGCCCGACCGCGCGGCGATGATCACGCCCGCCGCCTATCGCGAAGCCACGCGCAATCGCCTCGTCATGATCGATCCCGGCCATGGCGGTCGCGATCCCGGCTGCATCGGCAATGGCAATCTCTACGAAAAGGACATCGCCCTTTCCGCCGCGTGGGATCTGCGCCATGCGCTCGAACGGGGCGGTTACGAGGTCCGCATGACCCGGGCGAGGGATATTTTCATCCCCCTGCAGACACGGGTCGATATCGCGGAAAAGCACAAGGCCGCCCTGTTTCTCTCGATGCACGCCAATTCGGTGGCTCCCAATACCACGGTGCGCGGTGCCAGCGTCTATACCTTCTCCAACCGGGCGTCGGACCCGCTCGCCGCCAAAATCGCCGGTCTGGAAAACAGTGTCGAGCGGATTTCCAACCCGACATTCCGGGGGGTTTCGCCGCAGGTCGGACGCATCCTGTTCAGCCTGATGGCGCACAGCACCAAGGTGGAATCCCTGCTGCTGCAACGGAAAATGGTCGGCGCGCTCGCCCGCAATGTCGACATGCTGCAAAATCCCGCTCGCCACGCGACTTTCGCGGTGCTGCAATCATCCGCGATCCCGAGCGTTCTGGTCGAAACCGCCTTCCTGTCCAACCCGGAGGACGAAGCGGCGTTGCGGACCAATGCGTTCCGCCAGCGTATCGCGGGGTCGATGAAAGCGGCGGTCGATGCCTGGTTCCTCGCCAAGCAGCACGCCGTCGCCAACCTTTAACCTGTGTCATGCTCAAGCGTCGCCGCGTAACCCTTGGCCTTGGCGGTTTCGTCTGGCTCGCCACCACCCGGATCGGCGTGGCCAATAACCCCGCGAGCCGTCAGGATGCCCAGTATCAGGCGGCGCCGGGTCCCGGCGGTGCCGATTGCGCGACATGCCAGTTCTATCTGCCCGCGCCGAACCCGGCTCTGCCGGGACGCTGTCAATTGATCGCCGGGCCGGTCGGCCCACGCGGCTATTGCGATTTCTACGCCCCGCGCTGAACCACCGCGCGCGTGGATGTGAACGAAATACGCGGAGATCCCGCTGGATTTTTCGCCGAAGGCCGCCAATTCTCTGTAAAGTCCGTCAACCCTCGATAGGAGCGTGCGCCATGATCCGTTCTGGATTGTCCCTGATCGCTGCGGCGGTGGCCCTGCCGGCCATCAGCTTCGCCGCCGCCCCCGCTGCCCCGCAGGCGGTGCTGGTTCCGGTGGTTTTCGCCCCTGTGCCCCAGCCCATGCCAATGCTGATGCCGGCGGCCTTTTTCCAGCAGATTGCCCAGATGCAGCAACAGATGCAGCAGCAGATGGCCATGCTGCAGCGCATCGCCTTCGCGCCGCTGCCGCTGCCCACGAGCTTCGCCCCCGGTGCCGTGCCCGGCGGCATGATGCAGGTTTCGATGGTCAGCGTCGGCGGACCCGGCGGCGTCTGCAGCGAGCAGATGCAGATCATCCCCGGCCCGAACGGGCAGACCCGGGTTTTCGTCCGCCGCAGCGGCAATGCCTGCGCGCCGTTGCCGACCGCGCTTGGTAAAGCACCGGGGCAGACGCTCGCGCCGGTGCCCGCCGCACCGGCCCGGCCGGCGAATGCGCTGCCGCCGCCCTCCAAACTGCTTTTTGCCGATTATCCGGTTCCGGCTGCCGCTCATCCCGTTCGTCAGGGCTGAAGCATAGCCGTGCCGGTGGCGCGGGGGCGATTTGCGCCCCCGGCCTTGCCGGAACCGCAACGGCCCGATAGTAGGGATCGCCAAGGTTCGCAAACCGGCAAGGATGCACCATGGCTCCCATGAATTCCACTACCCAGCCCCGCGGCTTGGCGCGCATTGTTGAGGCTTTTGCCTTCGACGATGTCCTGCTGGTCCCCGCCTATTCCGAGGTTCTGCCGAGTGCGGTCAGCACCGAAACGCGGCTGACCCGCAGCATCCGGCTTAACATTCCGCTCATTTCGGCGGCGATGGATACCGTCACCGAAGCGCAGATGGCGATCGCCATGGCCCAGCAGGGTGGTATCGGGGTGGTTCACAAGAACCTGACCATCGAGGAGCAGGCCGATCAGGTCCGACAGGTGAAAAAATTCGAGAGCGGCATGGTGGTCAACCCGCTCACCATCCACCCCGATCAGACGCTGGCGGACGCTCAGGGGTTGATGGCGCAGTACCGGATTTCCGGCGTTCCGGTGGTCGAGCGCGAGACCAAGCGCCTCGTCGGCATCCTGACCCATCGTGATGTCCGGTTCGCGACCGATCCCGGCTCGAAAGTCTACGAATTGATGACCCGCGAGAATCTGGTCACGGCACCCGCCGATGTCGGCCCGGAAATGGCGCGGCACCTGCTGCACAGGCACCGGATCGAGAAGCTGCTGGTGGTGGATGAAGCCTATCGCTGCGTCGGGCTGATCACGGTCAAGGATATGGACAAGGCCGAAACCCATCCGCTCGCCAACAAGGACGAATTCGGCCGTCTGCGCGTCGCCGCCGCGACAGGGGTGGGCGAGGACGGCGCGGCCCGGGCCGATGCGCTGATCGCCGCCGGGGTCGATGTCATCGTGGTCGATACCGCGCATGGCCACTCCCAGGGCGTGATGCGCGCGGTGAGCCGGATCAAGGAACGATCGAATGCGGTGCAGATCGTCGCCGGCAATGTCGCTACCCCCGAAGCCGCTGCGACCCTGATCGAGGCGGGGGCTGATTCGATCAAGATCGGCATCGGTCCCGGCAGTATCTGCACCACCCGTGTGGTCGCGGGCGTCGGTGTGCCGCAATTCTCCGCCGTGATGGAAACCGCCGCCGCCTGCCACGAAGCCGATGTGCCGGCGATCGCCGATGGCGGGGTCCGGACCTCGGGCGACATGGTCAAGGCCCTCGCCGCCGGGGCCGACTGCGTCATGGTCGGCTCCCTGCTCGCCGGAACCGACGAGGCCCCCGGCGAAGTGTTTCTCTATCAGGGCCGCTCCTACAAATCCTATCGCGGCATGGGCAGCCTCGGCGCGATGGCGCGCGGCTCCGCCGATCGATATTTCCAGCAGGATATCAAGGACAATCTGAAACTGGTCCCCGAAGGCATCGAAGGCCGGGTCGGTTACAAAGGCCCGACCTCGGCGGTGGTGCACCAACTGGTCGGCGGCCTGCGCGCCGGCATGGGCTATACCGGCTGTGCCACGATCGGCGAGCTTCAGACCAAGGCAACCTTCCGCCGGATCACCGGGGCGGGGCTGCGCGAAAGCCATGTTCATGACGTGGCGATCACGCGCGAAGCGCCGAATTATCGGCAGGATTGAGGGTGATGGCAGGAAGGGAAGGGGAAGGCTTCTTTTTTGAAAAAAAGAAGCAAAAAACTTTTGGTGGTTTGGGCCTCGGGCGGTTTCGTCGGCACAGTCCCGGCGAATCAGAGTTTTTTTGCTTCTTTTTTTGCAAAAAAAGAAGTGCTTCCGTCCTTGATTTAGGTCTTTCGGTTTGACCCCCGCAGGCCGCCTGCAAGCCGCGATCGAATTGCTGGGCGCGATCGAGGCCGATCGTCGTCCTGCCGATGCGGTCGCCAATGAATTCCTGCGTACCCGGCGGTTCATCGGCGGTGGTGACCGGCGTGATATCGGCGAAACGGTCTGGGGCGTGCTGCGCGCCCGCCGCCGGCTCGGCTGGTGGATCGAGCGGGTCGGGGCGACGCCGACGCCGCGTCTGATGGTGCTGGCATTGATGGTGCTCAACGGGATCACCGTGCATCGTGCCGCCGCCGAATTCGGCGGTTCGCGCTTCGCCCCACCCGCGCTGGAGGATGAGGAGCGGCGGGTGCTCGAACAGCTCGACAAGCACACGCTCGATCATCCGAACATGGGTGAGGGGGTGCGGCTGGAAATGCCGGATTTCGTGGTCCCGCTGCTGCGCGCGCGATTCGGTGACCGGCTGGAGGCGGAATCGGCCGCGCTGATGCAGCCGGCCCCGCTCGATCTGCGGGTCAATCTGCTGAAGACCACCCGCGAGGAGGCGACCGGCCTGCTCGCCAAGGCGAAGCTGAAGGCCGAGCCGACCCGGCTCAGCCCCTGGGGCCTGCGGCTCGCTCCGCGCCAGAGCGTGACGACGAGCCAGCCGTTCCGTGACGGGCTGATCGAAATTCAGGACGAAGGCAGCCAGCTCGTCGGACTTCTGGCCCAGGCCCAACCCGGCATGCGGGTGGCGGATTTCTGCGCCGGTGCCGGGGGCAAAACCCTGGCGCTCGCGATGATGATGGAAAACAAAGGCCATATCGTCGCCTGCGACGTGTCGCCCGCGCGGCTCGATGGCGCGATCAAGCGCCTCCGCCGCGCCGGGGTGCATAATGCCGAGCGCCATCTGCTCGAACCCGGTGATAAATGGACCAAGCGGCAGGGCGGTAAATTCGATGTCGTGCTGGTCGATGCGCCATGCACCGGCACCGGCACCTGGCGGCGCAACCCGGATGCGCGGCTGCGGCTGAAAGAATCCGATCTGGCCGAGCTGGTGGTCAAGCAGGCCGCCATCCTCGATGAGGCGCAGCGTCTGGTCAAACCCGGCGGCGCGCTCATTTATGCGACATGCTCGTTGCTGGACGCCGAAAATCAGGGTCAGGTCGCGGGTTTTCTCGCCCGCCACCCCTCGTTCCGGATTGCCCCGGTCGGCGCGGCGTTCCCGGCCTATCTGCAGGGCGATTACCTGCTCCTGTCCCCGGCGCGCGATGGTACGGACGGGTTTTTCGCCTGCCGGATGGAGCGCGCCGCGTGAGGGCACCGGCATGATCGCGGTGCGCCGGGCGCGACCCACCGATGCCGCCGGAATCGGCCTCGTTCATGTCGCGAGCTGGCGCAGCACCTATGCCGGGGTATTGCCCGAACCGGTGCTGACCGGGCTCTCGGCACCGCGACAGGCCGGGTATTACGACCGGGTGATCCGGGGCGGCGGGGTGGTTCATGTCGCGGTCGCCTCGGGCAGTGATGCGGTGCCGGAGGGCGAGGCCAGCGTGGTCGGCTTCGTTACCGCCCGGCGACAGCGCGGCCACGCCACCGAGGGCGAGATCGAAACCCTCTACGTGCTCGACGATTTCCGCGAACGCGGTCTCGGCCGTCACCTGCTTCGCACCGCCGCCGCCCATCTCGCGGCACGCGGCTGCACCTCGCTGCTGGTGTGGGTGCTGTCCGACAATCCGGCACGCTGGTTTTATGCCCGGATGGGGGCGCGCCATGCCAAGGATGGCACTGTGGGCGTCGGCGGTATCGCGGTGCCGCAGGCGGCGTATCGCTGGACCAGTATCGAACCCCTGCTCGATTGATCCGGTTTCGGTTTGACCCGACCGCAACCCGACCCTAAACCCGGCGCATGACCGAGCCCGACATCAAGACCCCGACCAGCTGGCCCTTCCGCGAGGCGGAACGGGTCGCGCAGCGCCTCGCCCGCACCGGCAAAACCAACGCCCTGTTCGAAACCGGCTATGGCCCGTCCGGCCTGCCGCATATCGGCACCTTCATGGAAGTGGCGCGTACCTCCTGGATCAGGCTCGCCTTCACCAAGCTCACCGGCCTGCCATCCCGGCTTCTCGCCTTTTCCGACGATATGGACGCGCTGCGAAAAGTGCCGGGCAACGTGCCGCAGCAGGAGATGCTCGCGTCGTATATCGGCCAGCCGCTCACCCGCGTGCCCGATCCGTTCGGCACCCATGCGAGTTTCGGTGCCCATAACAACGCCCGGCTGCGCGCCTTTCTCGACAGTTTCGGCTTCGACTACGAATTCGCCTCCTCGACCGACTACTACACGTCGGGCCGCTTCAACGATGCGCTCCGTGAGGTTGCCGCCCGCCACGATATCATCCGCGACATCATCCGCCCGACCCTGGGGCCGGAACGCCGCGCGACCTATTCGCCCTTCCTGCCGCTGCACCCGCGCACTGGCGTTGTCATGCAGGTCGCGATCGATGAGGTCGATGTCGAGGCCGGCAGCCTCACCTGGCGCGATCCCGAAACCGGCACGCTCCACGAAACCTCGATCTACGACGGCGCCGCCAAGCTGCAATGGAAAGCCGACTGGGCGATGCGCTGGTACGCGCTCGGCGTCGATTACGAAATGTCGGGCAAGGATCTGATCGATTCCGTCCGCCTGTCGAGCGCCATCGTCCGTGCGATGGAGGCCGAGCCGCCCGAGACCTTCACCTATGAGTTGTTCCTCGACGACAAGGGCCAGAAGATCAGCAAGTCGAAAGGCAACGGCCTCTCGGTCGAGGACTGGTTGGCCTATGCCCCGGCCGAAAGCCTCGGCCAGTTCATGTTCGCCTCGCCCCAGCGGGCCAAGCGCCTGTTTTTCGACGTGATCCCCCGCGCGACCGACGATTATCTCACCAGCGTCGATGCGCTGTGCGCGGGCACCGGCACGGCGGAGGACAATCCCGCATGGTTCATCCATGGCGGCGTCATCCCCAATTCATCCGGCAGCCCGGTGCCGTTCGGCATGCTGCTCAACCTCGCCTCGGTGGTGAACGCCGAAACACCGGACATGCTCTGGGGCTTCATCCGCGCCTATCGCCCGGATGCGACCCCCGAAGCCTCGCCGTTCCTGGCCCGGCTGGTCGATTTCGCGGTGAAATACTACCAGGATTTCGTCAAGCCGACCAAGCGCTACCGCGCGGCGAGCGACCTGGAACGCGCGGCGCTGGAAGATCTCGCCACGGCACTCGCTGACCAGCCTGCGGATGCCGAGGCATTGCAGACCCTGCTGTACGATATCGGCAAGCGCCACCCCTTCGCCTCGCTGCGCGACTGGTTCGCCTGTCTTTATCAGGTGCTGCTCGGCCAGAGCGACGGCCCGCGATTCGGCGGGTTCATCGCCCTTTATGGCGTGAAACCGACCATCAGCCTGATCGGGCAAGCTCTCGCGCGGGAGCAGGATGCCGCCGATTGAGCACCCGCTCGAAAATCGCCCGCTGGCCGGCGCTGATCGTGCGCCAGTCATGCGCGGCGGCGTAGGCGACCGTCGCCCCGCGTGAAGGCGGATCGCGCAGCACATCGTCGAGGGCACGGGCGAGTGCTGCAGGCGTGAAATCGGCAGCGATCACCCCGGCGGCGCGATCGCGCACCACCTCGTCATTGCCTGCGGCGGGCGAGGCGACCACCGGCGTGCCGCAGGCCATCGCTTCGAGCAGCACGTTCGCCCAGCCTTCGCGGCTGGAGGCGAGGATCAGGGCTTCGGCCCCGCTGTAATAGAGCGGCAGGGACGATTGCGGCAGCGCCCCGGCCAGATGGACGCGATCGGCCACGCCCAGTCGCGCGGCCAGCCGGCTGAGGGTCTGCCGCTCCGGACCTTCCCCGATGATGACGAGGTCGGGCGTCGCCACACCCGATCGGGCGCGCAGGGCGAACGCCTCGATCACCCGGTCGTGCCCCTTGCGTGCGATCAGATGTCCGACCGAGACGCAATAGGGGCGGGTCCGTCCGAGCGACTGCCGCGCCGAGGCCGGGTCGGTCGGTTGGAACAGCGCGGTGTCGACCCCGTTGCGCAGCGTGGTGATTTTGCCGCCGTCGGCCCCGAGGGCGATCAGGCCGCGCCGCAGCGCCTCGCTCACCGTGATCACCGCCTCCGCCTGGGCGACTGCCGCCCTGATCAGCGCGCGGGGACGGGCGAAATCGGGCCATTGCGTCACGTCCGAGCCACGCGCGGTGAGCACCAGCGGGAGATTGAAATCACGCGCCACCCATGCAGCGGCGACACCATCGGGATAGAGGTAATGGGCGTCGATCAGGTCGGGGTGATAGCCGTCATCGATCAGGCGACCGAGGCTGGATTTGAGCGCGCGGTAGAGCGTGTGCGGCGTCAGCCCCTGACCGATTTTCGGGATGACGAGATAACGCGGATGACGGACATCGAGGCCGAACCGCATCTCCTGCCGTGGTGAGGCCGCGGCCCGGGCCCAGGGGCCGAAGCGGGAATCGGTCGAGGGAAACCACGCAACCGGCGCGATGACGATGCTTTCGACATCCTCATCCGCGACCAGATGGCGCAGCCTTGTTTCGACGAACACACCATGAGCGGGAAGGGACCGATGCGGAAACAGCGTCGAGATCGTGACGATCCGGATCGTCACCGCCGCCTGCCGGTGCCCGTGGCCCGGGGCTCCGACCGGCGCGCCCGGTCCCGCCATGACGGAGTGGCGGCGCGCGGCGCGGCCTCCGGCGCCGTCGCTTGGGGGGCGGCATCGTCCGCCCAGTCGAACGGCGACCAGCGGCGTTTCGCGCCCGGTCGTTCCCGCCCCTCCTGCGCGATCCAGTAGGCAAGCCAGAGAATCGCGAACAGGCCAGCCAGGAAAAATACGCCTTCCATAAGCCCCTATCCCTGCATATCGCGCCGGAGGCGCCATGACGGCATCATTCCGCCGGGTTGGGCGCGGGGGGCCGGCCGTCTGGCGAGGTCACGCGTGGTGCGGACCGCGCCGCGCGCCGGAACCCGCGCGACGATGGCCCCGAGCGCGCCGACGGTGAGCAGCAGCGTATAGATTAGGCTGTAATAGCCGAGCGAGAGAAACGACCCTCCGACCAGAAAGGCGATCATCGAGACCTCGATCATCCGGCAGAGTTCGTCGATCCAGCGCAGGCCGGGGTCGCCCCGGGTGCGCCAGCGGATCCTATGCAGCTTGATGACGGTGGCGATGATCAGGGCGATGAAAATCCCCAGCATGGGAAACCCGCCCTGGCTGACCAACTGGAACCAGATGCTGTGGGTCGCGCGCTGGTGCGCCTGAGGGTAATAGCGATGGATCACCGAAGGGGTCGCCGTCGCCTTGAACCCGCCGCCAGTAAGCGGATTGGCCATGGCGATGCCGAACGCCTGACGCCAGACCGTCAGGCGATCATCGGCCGAGGCGTCCTTCTGGTAATGCTGGATGCTGTACATCCGCTCGGTCCATTGCGACGGCATGATGCTGATCGCGACGACCAGCCCAATGGCGATCAGGACACCGGATTTAATCTTGCCTTTGCTGTTCCACCACAGGAAAGCACTCATCGCCCCCAGAGCGAGAAACCCGCCGCGCGAATAGGTGCCGACCACGGCGATCACGGTCAGCATCATCGCGATGGTCATGCCGATCCGCACGATCCGATGCGCCGAGATGACCCGCAGATAGTTCATCAGCGGCAGCACGGTGAGCAACGCGACGGCAAGCTGGTTGTTATCGGCCAGCACGCTGTTCGGCGGGCCGTAGACATGATCGCCGCCGCCGGTCAGGATAGTGAACAAGCCGCCCTTGACCCCGTAATACCCGATCGCCAGCACGATCAGCCACACCAGGGCATGCACGCGCTGGCGGTTGGTCAGCAGCGCGGCAACCAGGATGAGGAACCCGAGCGATTTCAGCAGATCGGTATAGACCGGCAGCACGATCGAGCTGGGTGCCATGGCAAAGATCGTGCTGATCGTCGCCTGCACGATGAACAGAATGATGAGCACGGTGATGCTGTTGAGCTGGAACGATTTCGGCTCCCGATTGACGACGCAGCCGACCACGGTGGCCACGCCGGCGATCAGCGCGACCGGCAACGACCCGGTCATCCCGTAGGTCTCCTGCTGCGGGCTCATGAAGGTGAAGCATTCGAACGCCACCACGCCCGCCATCGGCCGGATGATCGCGAGGACCACCAGACTGACGAGAAACCCGAGAAGGATCAGACTATGCAGCATCGCGCGACGCCCGGCCCCGGTTCAATTCATGATTTCGAGAGGCTGGCATCGAGCTTTTCCGCCGCCGCCCGATCGGAGAACGCTGCCTTGGTCGCCAGCGCGGGCTTGAGAACCGCCGCCGCCTTGGCCTTGTCCCCTGTCGCGGCCAGTACCGAAGCATAATGATACGCCACATCGGGATCGCCCGGCATGCCCTGATGCGCCTGATCGAGCAGCACGAGCGCCTGTTTCGGCTTGGATTGCCGGGCCAGAATCCATCCCAGCGTATCGGCAACCTGCGGGGTCGGGCTGATCGCATAGGCCCGCGCGGCGAGACCGGCGGCGTCCTTGTTATTCTGCTTGCCGCTGATCCAGGCGAGGTTGTTCAGCGCCAGCACGTCGGTCGGCGATTTCGCGAGCGCGGCCTGATAATGCGCTGCCGCCCCGGTCAGATCGTTCGCGGCGAGTGCCACCTGTCCCGCGGCATTTTCGAGCGCCGGCAGAGGGCCGAAGGATTTGATCGCGGCATCGAGCGTGGCGGCGGCGCCGGCGCGGTCGCCCGCGATCACCTGAGCCTCGGCGAGGTTGAGAGAGATCGATGCGGAGGGATGGCTGGCCGCCAGCTTGGTAAAGGCGGCCACGGCCTGTTTCGGATGTTTCTGCGCAAGCTCCAGGCTGCCGGGCAAAGTGAGCGATTGTGGCTGATGCGCCGGATCATCCGCCAGTTCGGTCGCCGCCGCCATCGCCTTGGCCGCACCACCCTGCTTGAACGCAAGCCCGACCTTGGCCTGGAGCAAGGCCATGTCGTGCGGCGCGGCTTTCAACCCGTCATCGATCGCGGCTGCCGCACCGGCCTGATCATTATTGCTGGCATCGAGGTGGGCAAGCGCCAGCCGGGCGCCGGTATTCTGCGGATTGCTGCGGATCAACGCCGCCAGATCGGTCTTCGCCCCGGCGACATCGCGCTGCGCGAGGGCAACCTGCGCCTTGGCGGCGAGGATCAGCGGATTGCTCTGCAAGGCCGGAGAAAGCCCGTCGAGCATCGACTTCGCCTTGTCGAACTGTTTCGTCCGGATATCGAGGCTGGCGAGATCGGCAATGAAGACCGGGTTGTCGGGTGCGGCCTTGTGCGCCGCTTCCAGAACCTTCCCGGTGCCGGTGAAATCCTTGGTGCTGGCGAGCAGCGAGGCAAGGGCGGACACCGCCGCCTGATTGGTCGGATCGGCTTTCACCGCCTTGGCGGTCATCGCCTGCGCCCCGGCCTGATCGCCCTGCAACAGGTCGATATGGGCGATCCCCATCATGGCCCCGACATTGTCGGGTTGCGCCTTCAACGTCGTGGCGTAATCGTTGCGTGCGGCGCCGAGGTCGAACGTGGCGAGATGCAACTGGGCCGAGAGCAACGCCCCGGCGGCCTTGCCTTTCAACGTGTCGAGCCGGTCGATCGCGGCCCGAGCGGTCGCGTGGTCGCCGCTGGCGATGGCCGCCTGCGCGAGGACGACCTGCAGCCCCGGATTCTTCGGGTCGAGCGCCGCCGCCTGCTTGAACCGGGTCACCGCCGCCTGCGGATTGCCGCTGGTGAGATCGATCTGGCCGAGATGGATCAGCGGCGCCGGTTCCTTCGGGGCGAGTCCGGCAGCCCGGACGAAGTCGGATTTTGCCGCCGGAATATCGCCGATCGCCTGCTCGGCGGCGCCGTGCAGCATGGTCATGCCGAAATCCTTGTCCCGCGCCGGGCCAGCGGCATCGAGCGTGCTCAGCGCGACATGCGGATGATTGTTCTTGAGCGCCAGCGCCGCCAGCAGACGGCGACCAGCCGGATCGTTGGGAACCTTTGCGACGTAATGTGCCGCGTCCTGCTGCGCCGCGCCGCTTTCACCGAGGTGCAGCAACGTTTCGGCCTGCAGGAAATACGTCCCCGGAATATCCGACATAATCGGCGAAAGCCGTTGCAGCACCGTCTGCGCCGCTTTCCAGTTCTGCTGATCGACATAGAGCCCGGCCTGCAGATACAGCGCGCCGACCGAGCCGGGCGCTATGGCGAGAACCTTGGTGATTTCGGTCTGCGCCGCCTTCGGCTTGCCGCTGGCGATCAGCGCATTCGCGAGGGTGATGCGACCGGCGACATTGGCCGGATCACGCTTGAGCAGATCCCGCAAGGTGGCAATCGCCGCATCGGGCTGATGCGCGGTCAGCGCCGCCCGCGCCTCGCTCAGCGCGACGTCGGGATCGGTCGGATCGAGCGATTTCGCCTGCGCCAGATCGTGCGCGGCGGCGGCGGCATCGCCACGTCGAAGCGCGGCCTCCTGTTTTGCGAGCCATACGGCCGGAAGTTTGGCATCGAACGTCTCGGCGCGTTTGAGGTCCGCCGTTGCGCGGTCATCGCGGTGGAGCGCGCTTTCGGCACTGGCGCGGGCCAGAGCGATCCGGGCGCCGGCGCTGCCGGTGGTGCTGCCGAGCGGAAAATCGTGCAGCAGGTCGATATAGCGGCGCTGCGCCAGATAGGAATCGAGCAGCAGCGTCAGTGCCCGGTTGGGCTGATAGCCGGCGGTGCGGGCCGCGCGCGCTTCACGCTCGGCGGAGACCGGACTGCCAAGTTGCAGGTCTAGCTGGGCCAGCATGAAATTCGCCGGGCCGTTGGTCTGATGATCGCGCAGGAAATTACGCAGGACCAGCATCGCGTCGCGCGGTTGGTCCTTCGCGAGATAGGTCTTCGCCCGCGCGACCGGATCGGCATGCGCGAGCCCGACGGATGCGGCTGCGAGCGGTAGAGCGAGGAGAAGGGCGCGATGGATGGTTTTCATAGGTCTTCTGATTCCGTAACCGTTTCGGTCTGCTGAGGGGCATAGACGTTTCTGATCAGTTCGGCGATGCCAAGCGAGTCGATCAGGGCGTAGAGGGTCGGGCGGCTGACGCCGAGCAATTTGGCTGCCGACGCGATCGATCCCTGGGCGTGGGCGACCGCCAGCTGGATCGCCTCGCGTTCGGCCTTCTGGCGTGCGGCGCGCAGGTCGGGCACGGTGACATCGGCGGGCGCCAGTTCGAGATCGGCGGGTTCGACGAACCGGCCCTCCGCCATGATCGCACCACGCCGGATGCGGTTTTCCAGTTCGCGGATATTGCCGGGCCAGGAATGCGCGGCGAGTGCCGCCGCCGCCTGATCCGACAGGCCGATCGCCCGCCGCCCGGACTGGCGGGCGAACCGGGTGAGGAAATACCGGCCGAGCAGCACCGGATCGCCGGGGCGCTCCCGCAAGGGCGGAATCCTGACCGAGACGATGTTGAGCCGGTAGAACAGGTCCATCCGGAACTGCTGGGTCTCGACCAGGCGTTCGAGATTCTGGTTAGTCGCGGAAATGATCCGGGCATCGACCGGGATCGATTTTCGCCCGCCGACCCGCTCGATCACATGCTCCTGAAGAAAGCGCAGCAGTTTCACTTGCAGGCTCTGCGGGAGATCGCCGATTTCATCGAGAAACAGCGTGCCCTTCTGGGCGAGTTCGACGCGGCCGAGCGTCTGGCGGACCGCTCCGGTGAACGCGCCTTTCTCATGGCCGAACAATTCGCTTTCCAGCAGGTTCTCCGGGATCGCGCCGCAATTGATCGCGATGAACGGGCCGGATGCACGGGGGCTCAGATCATGCAGCGCGCGCGCAAGCACTTCCTTGCCGGTGCCGCTGTCGCCGAGCAGAAGGACCGGGACATCGGTCTGCGCGAGTTTTTCGATGTCGCGGCAGATTTTCAGCATCGGCTCAGCGGCGGTGATGATGCTCTTGATCGGGCTCGACCCGGTAATCGAACCCAGTGTCCGATTTTCGGCTTCGAGTTCGAACAGGCGGAATGCGCGGTCCACGATCAGGCGGAGGACGTCGATATCGACCGGCTTCTCATAAAAATCGTGCGCGCCATGGCCGATCGCGTGAATGGCGTTGCGCTTGGCGGCGTTGCCGGTCGCCACGATGATCTTCATGTCCGGACAGATGCTCAGCAGGTCGCGGAGCGTCGCGAACCCTTCGGTCACGCCATCGGGGTCCGGTGGCAACCCGAGGTCGATCACCGCGACGGCAGGCCGCTCGCGTTCGAGCACCGCCAGCGCTTCGGATCGGGAATTGGCGGTCAGGACGGTACGCCCCGGAAACGCCCAGCGATACTGACGGCAGAGCCCGTCATCGTCTTCGACGATCAGCAGACGGTCGCGATCGAAATCAGTCATGCGACGAGCAAATTCGCATGGGCGGCAAGCGGGTCAAGGGCGGGGAACCGCAGCGTCACCTCGGTGCCGAGATCGATCGTGCTGGCAATCGAAACGGTCCCGCCCGCCGCATGAACCAGTTCGCGTGCCTGGAACGCGCCGAGCCCGAAACCGCTGGGCTTGGAGGAACTGAACGGGCGGAACAACTGGTCGCGGATAAAGGTATCGGACATGCCGGCTCCTCGGTCAGTGATCGTGATGCACAGCATGCCATCGTTGACCCTTGTATGCACCGCGACCGTCTGACCGGGCTTCGAGGCCTCGATCGCGTTCTCGATCAGATGGTTCATCACCGCGTCGAACGCGCTCGGCTCAATGGCGACCTCGGTGGCGCGATCGTCGAGCGTCAGAAGCACGCCGATCGCCGATTTCGCCCAGGCGCTTTCGTTGAGCAGCCGAAGCCGTTCCCCGACATCGAGCCGGATCGGCGGCAGAACCTCCGGCGATTTCAGCCGCGTGAGCATCGACTGGATCTTGCCGACCGATCCCCGCAGCGTCGCCATCATGTCGTCGCGGAATGCGGGGTCGTCCATATGGTGGTCGGCGTTGGAGACCAGCAGCGCCAACTGGTTCGCAACGTTTTTGATATCATGGGCAACAAAGGCGAACCGCTGGCCGGCGGCGGCGAAGCGGCGGGCTTCGGCCAGAGCTTCCGCGGCGCGCCGCTCGGCGAGCATCAACGAGATTTCCCGTGCGACGACGCGGAGCAGCGCGATCGACTCGTCGCCAAGTCCATCCCCGGCGCGCGGCTTTGCCAGCAGCACCACGCCGATCGGTTGCGCCGAACGGGGATCGGGCAGGGCGATCGCGAGCCAGGTGTCCGGGCTGGTGATGATGATCGGCGGGCCGGACCCGAGCCGATGATAAAAGCTCTCGGAGAGCCTCGCGATGAGCGGATGCGATTCGTCGAGCGAGCCGGCGGGGGCCCTCATGTTCCATTCACCGGCAACTTCGAACGCCGGCAGGTTCGACATGTCGTTGCGTAACAACAAAGCGCCGGCCGGGCTGTCCACCGTATCGGCAAGAACCCGGATCACCCGTTGCGGCAGGCCGCCCTGCTCGATGGCGGCAAGCGTCTCGATACACCGCAGCCATTCCTGCCGGTAATCATAGCGCTGTGCAAAAAAATTATCGGTCACCAGGCGTCGCAGCCGCGAGCGCGCGGAGCCGGAACTCGCGAGAATTGCTACCACGATCAGGCCGATGAAGACCATGGTGATCTCGATCACCGTGCCCCAGTCCCGGCCATATCGATAGGTGCTGTAACGACCGAGCACGCTGCCCGCGAGGCCGAGGCCAACCAGGAACGACCCGCCCAGGATCAGACTCGATGTATAGAAAGCCGCGCCATGCGACATGCTGACCCGGTTGCGCCAGCGCCGCATCCGGCTTTCCGACCCGATGAACAGCGGCATGACCAGGATATAGACGACCGCCTGCGCCTGCAGCAGGCTGATCGACAGACGATGATGAACGATCGCCTCGCCGTAGAGAACGAATGTAAAGACCGCCATGACGGCAATCGCGATCAGGGGCAGGTTCAGATGCCATCTGATATCGTCATTGGCATTGCGATAGACGTTCTCGATCAGGATCAGGATGATCAGGGCGAAGAACAGACGCGCCTCGACCACGATCCCGTCTTCGCTCGCGACGGCGGCGAGAGCAACGAGGGCCGCGATCATCGCCACGGCCAGACAACAGACGATCGCAACCGTCGTGGCGCGACGGAGCCCGACATTCGATTCGGGAGTGAACCGCCGCGAGAGGGCTCCGATCACCCCGAGCCAGCCCGCCGTCTGAAGAAACCACGCAGCGTCCTGCAAAGCGGGATAGATCAGAAAGCTGAGCGCCCAAACCGCGGTGAGGAAGGCCGCGAGTGCGATAGCTGGGGTCCGCCGCAGTCCGATCAGCCCGATTGCAAGAAGGCCGTAGGCAATCGAGGTCAGCGAATAGGTCAAAGCAAGGATCGTCATGATCGTGACTACCCGCGTGCTGGAAAAATCAGCGAGCACCCTCCCGGAATATGATGACACGAATGGTCGCAAGGCAAATTCTGATATCCATCATTAGGCTGCGATGCTTAATATAATATAAATCGTACGAAAGTTTTTTCCGCGCATCCTCGACCGACGCGCCGTAAGGGTAGTTGACCTGCGCCCATCCGGTAATTCCCGGCTTGGCGACGCTGCGATCCCGGTAGTGTGGAATCCGGGCGGCCAGGTCATCCACAAAATGAGGACGCTCCGGCCGCGGTCCGATCACGCTCATGTCGCCGCGCAGGACATTTAACAATTGGGGGAGTTCATCGATACGCAAAAGACGAAGTACGGCGCCCACGCGGGTAACCCGGGAGTCCTGCTTCGACGCCCAGACCGGCGCGCCGCCGGCTTCGGCATCGACGACCATACTGCGGAATTTGACGATCTCGAACGGGACGTTGAACCGCCCCACCCGCGTCTGCCGGTAGAGGATCGGTCCCGGACTGTCGAGCTTCACCGCGATCGCCGCAAGGATCAGGACCGGCGCGGTGATCGTCAGGATCATGAGGCTGAGGGCGATATCGAACAAGCGTTCGACCACGCGCCGAAACCGCCCGCCGCCCAGCGTGTCGCCATAGGCCAGCCACCCGTTCGAAAGTCGGTCGATATCGATCGAACGCGACGACATTTCCCGATACTCGATTTCGTTGAGCACCCGAATTCCGGCGGCACGGCACCGGATCAAGGCCTGATCGTCCACGAGCGCCCTGAAGGCGGACGGCACCACGATGGTGCTCACGCCTTGCCGCTTGAGGTCCCCGGCATCGATATTCCGGAAGTTTTCACACGTAATTGAAGAAATTTGAGATGGCGTTCGCTGATGCTCGTCGGGCCGAATGTCACCAAACGACACGACGCTGGAATTGACGACACTCATCGCTTGCCCCCCGAAACTTGATCTTGATCGAATCATCGCAATTTATTTTTCAAATAAAAAATGAAAACCGAAAATTATACATAACATCTTCTTGTAAACCGGCGCGCTCCACTACGGGTTATTATTCAATCCTGTCATACTCGACCTCGCCGGAGCGTATTGAATTCACCACGAAAAAGCCATCCCACAAAATAACGTGGCGTCGGGATTACGGGGCAATATCAAAATTCAACTACAGATTTACGTCGAGCAACCTGAGGTTTAGTCCTAAAATTTCAATATCACGTTTCTTGTAGGTTCATAACAAAATCGCCGAAGATCGTCAATTGATAGGAGGAAATTAACTTGGACTGTTGCAAAAGATGGTGCCATGATGTTTTTTATATGAGCCAGAATAATTTTTGGGCAAGTTTAGTAATTTTAGGCAGATGGATGTTTGTGGAATGCGTGTCGAGCGTCGCGCACGTTAACGCTTTCCGTTGTGAAGTATGCCATAACGCAGTATAACCCGATCAATAGCTGTTCGGCGTTCGATGATTTGATAACGGTGTTTGAGAGAAAATTATGAAAAAAACGACGAAATTTCAGTTGGTTTCCGGTGATCGTGCGGGTGTGCCCGGACGTCTCGCCCGGCGGGTGCGCGCCTATAACATCGGGTTTGTCTCTTTATTCGGTCTTCTGGCGGCAGGCGGTCTTGCGGGCTGCTCGAATTCGTCATCGATCGCGCCACCCGTGGCGGCAGCCTCTTCCAATGTGTCTCTCCCATACAGGATCGGTCCGGGCGACACGTTAAGCGTGTTCGTCTATGGATCACCGGATCTGAGTGTGCATGGTATTCCGGTTCGGCCCGATGGGCGGATCGCGATACCGCTGGTGCCTTCGATCGTCGCGGTGGGCAAGACGCCACGTGAACTCGGGGTGGATATCACCCACAAACTATCAAAATTCGTCCGCGATCCTAACGTGACGGTGATTGTGGACAGTTTCCACGGCATGTTGGGATCGGCGATCCGCGTCATCGGTGGCGGCGCCAAGCCGGTCGCCGTCCCTTATGTGGACCACATCACCCTGCTCGATGTCATGACCGAAATCGGCGGCCTGCCTCAGTTCGCAGCTGCCAACGATGCGTATATCATTCGTCACACCGCAACGGGTGACGAGAAAATTCCGGTCAAGCTTGGTGCGTTGATCAACCGGGGCGCGATGTCGCAGGATATCCAGATGATGCCGGGCGACATTCTCGTCATTCCCCAAACGATGTTCTGAGGCAGGGCAATGGACGAACTCATAGCACTTGCACGACGGTTTGCCGGTGGCGCGTGGCGCAAACGCTGGCTCGGCGTGGCCGTCGCCTGGGCGATCTGCCTGGTCGGCTGGTTCAGCGTGATGACGATTCCGCCTAAATACCAGTCCAGTGCGCAGCTCTACGTCGCGGCCGATCCGGTTCTGACCCCGTTGCTCGAAGGCATCGCGATCAACGGCAACACCCGCGAGGAATTCAGCCTGTTGCAGCGGACCCTTCTGAGCGACCCCAATCTGACGACCCTGTTGCAAAAAACCGGTCTCGGTCTCAGCGCGCAGGGACCCGGCGCGCAGGAAGCCATGATCCGGAGCTTGCGCCAGCAGGTGGAAATCGTGCCGCAGACCGATAACCTCTTCACGATCCGCTTTGAAAGTCCAAACCCGACCAAGGCTTATCAGGTCGTTCAAGGCCTGGTGAACATCTATGTCGAACGCGCCTCGGTCCGTAATCAGGGCGATATCGACAACGCGCGGGATTTTCTGAATTCGCAGATCACCTATTTCCATACCCAGCTTAAGCAGCTGGAAAAGCGCCGGGCGGATTTCCAGGCCAAATATCTCCAGTTGCTGCCCGGAGCGAACGGCGTTTCCGCCTTCGAACAGGAGCAGACCAAGGTGCGCCAGCTGAACGGTGCGTTGGAAGACGCGCTCGCCGAACGCGCGATCATCGAAAAGCAACTCGCCAGTACCAAACCGCTTCTGACCGGTGCGGCGGCGATGGCGAGCGGATCTGGCGGTGCGGCGCTTGCGGCGGCCGAAGCGCGGCTCTCCGAATTGAAGCAGCAATACACTGACGCTTATCCCGGCGTGATCGCCGCGGAACGCCAGGTTGCCGCCCTGAAAAAAATGGCCTCCGGCAGCGGGGCAACGCCCGGTATCGCAACGCCGGCGGTCGCCAATCCGGTGTATGAGCAGTTGCGCCTGCAACTCCTCAAGATCGAGACGGCGCTGTTTTCCCTGCGCCGGCAGATCAAGTCATCAACCGCCGAGCGCGACCGGCTCGCCGCACTTGCCAAATCCCAGCCGGGGATCGAGGCCAAATACATCAATCTCGACCGCAATTACTCGGTTCTGCAGAAGGAATATCACGATCTGATCGAACGCCGCGAGGCGATGCGGATCGGCGCTGCGGCGAATGTCGATGCCAACCGGATTCAGTTGCAGGTGGTCAATCCGCCCCAGGTGCCGCGCCTGCCGATCGCCCCCAATCGTCCTCTGCTGCTGACTGCGGTGCTCATTCTCGGGGTCGCAGCCGGAGCCGCGGTTGCCGCGGTGCTCGCGGAACTTGAAGGCCGCTATGACACGCTCGAAGATCTGAAAAAACTGGGCCTGCCGGTGATCGGCGGCATCTCCGATATCCGCAAGCGGGCGGAAATGCTCGGGCCGGTTTTGCGCCTCGCTGCGGCAATGGCTCTCCTGTTCGTCATTTTTAGCGGGTTCATGGTTGGAACCGTGCTGATGCAGAGGTTCGCGTGATCGAGAACAAAACCCCGCGCCACCTCGCTGAGCGTGTCGCCGCCGAGTTGCTGCCGGATTCGTTGGCCGGTCTCGACCGAATGAATGCAGCCAGGGTCCGGCCCTTGCGCCCGTCCCCGGCACCAACCGAAGCAGCGAAGCCGGTTGAGGCCGAGGCCGCAGCGCGCGGCGTACCTCTGGCGTCCGACCGGCCTGTTGCGCCGATCAGCGTGACCCCGATCGGTACAATCGCGCCACGCACGGTGCGACCAATCGTCGATCCGGTCCCGGTCGGCTCCGGGCGGGTCGCCGGGGGCGACGTCATATCGCGAAAAACCATGGAGGAGGCCGGCATGGTGGTCGGGCGCGGGCGTCGGGATCAGGCCGGAGAAGAGTTCCGGATCGTCCGTGAGCAGATCCTGCAATCAATGGCAGCCAGCGGTTCGCGTGCCGATGGCACGGTACCGCCCTGTGCGAACGTCGTCATGGTCACCAGCGCGAAACATGGCGAGGGCAAGAGCTTCATGGCCCTCAATCTGGCGAATATCCTCGCCGAAGGCGGGGACCGGCCCGTCGTCCTGATCGATGCCGATATCGGCGGCAATTCGCTGTCGTCGCATTTCGGACTCGAAGCCAAACCGGGATTGCTCGACCTTGCGGTGTCGCCGCGCCAGTTGGCCCAGGCGATGACCATTCCCGCCGAATCGGAAAATCTCACCTTCATTCCGATCGGCGGCGGCCTCGATCCTTCGGCCCGTGGCGACATATCGTCACGCCAGCCGATCAAGGCGCTGGTCGAGCGTCTCGCGGACCAGTTCCGTGACAGCATCGTCGTGATCGACAGTCCGGCCTGCCTGTCCAACAGTGACCCGATCGAGTTGGCGTCGGTGGTCGGTCAGATCGTCCTCGTCGTGGAAGCCGGACAAACCCGCCGCCGGGATGTCGAAGGCGCGCTCGATCTCATCGATGCCTGCCCGAACATCAGCCTCGTGCTGAACCGCATGACCAAGCGAGGGCGCGGCAGCTTCGCCCTGTGATACCGGGCACCGGCGCTCGGGGCACAAGGATGCGGCGTCGCATCGTCACTGAACCCGGCGTCGGTCGTCCGGCCATGGGCCGGCGCGCTGAGCGCCAGCACTGCGGGTCATCTATATTCTGGTCGTTGGCCAAAATTCATGCTCCAACACTTCAGGTTGTGGAGAAAAGGTCTGGGAATGCGAAAAATTCATCGGTTGGTCGGCGTTTCATGGCTCGCTCTCGCCGCAGCCGCCGCGGCGGCAACCCCGGGTGTTGCATTCGCCGATTCGGGCGATAGCGGAGCGTCCGCCGCCGCCACATCTGGCGCGTCCACGTCGGCTACCACGGCGTCCGGCTCCTCGGTCAGCGGCGGTGCTCCGGCGTTTCCGGGCGCGGCAGCGCTGAGCGATCTCGGTGGCGCGCCGCCATTCGGCACGGCGGTCCGGTTGGGCGATGCCGGAACGCTGCTCGCGCCGGGGCTCAGCGGAGAAAGCGCGCCAGGCGCGGGGATCGGCGGATCGGGCAGCGCGGTTCCAACGCCATTCATTCAGATCCAGCCCTCAATCGGTGCGACCGAACAATTCGTCACCGGCGGGTATGGGGGATATGGCGGCTCCGGCAATGGCAGCGGCCATGAATTCGTCACCTCGATCAACCCGTCCCTCCTGATCAACGGCGCGACAAGGGCCACTACCTTCACCCTTGCCTACAATCCGAGCATCCAGTTCTATTCGAACCAGTCCCAGGATAACGGGATCAATCAGTCGCTCGACGGCGTCATCGATGCGACCCTGATCCCGCAGATGCTCACGGTGGAAGCCCGCGCCTACGCGACCGAACAGGCGACCTCGGGCGGTCTGCCGCCCGGCGGCAGTTCGGTCTATAACAATAACAACCGGACCCTGACGCAAAGCTATTCCATCACACCCAGTTTCAACGACACGTTCGAAACCGGCACGCTCAATCTGCTATACTCTGCCCAATTCACCCGTCAGTCCGGCAATACCGCCTATCTCGCGAACCAGAACAACCCGTATTTCGAGACCGGTGATGTCTTCGCCCAGACCGAGGCCGGCAGTTTCACCACCGTGCCGTTTTTCCGGCGGTTCGACGACACGCCGAGCTTCTCCGCGACCGAGGATGTCGGCAGCGGGGTTCTCAACGGCGCGCACCAGTATTTCATCAAGAATACCGTGCGCTACGCCATCGTCCCGCACGTCGTGCTGTCCGCATCCGGCGGCTACGAAGATCTGGCCTATTCCGGTATCCCCCCGACCCTGATCCGTGATGCGACATGGAGCATCGGCGCGCGGATCAGGTTCCCCGATAACGGGATTCTGGTCGCGCGCTATCAGCATCTCTACGGGTTCAATGCGCCCTATATTCGCCTGACCTATCAGCTCACCCAGCGCACCACCCTGTCGGCCGGGTATTCCGAAGCGCTCTCGACCCAGCAACAGGGAATCGGTCTCGGTGTCGCATCGAGCGGCGTCAACAGCGTCGGTCTGCCGATCGGCGGCCTGAGCGGACAACCGGTCCTGCTCAGCAACCAGTCCCTCAGCGTGCAATCGAGCCTGACCCGCAACCGGCAGTTCTCAGCGGCCCTGACCACGCAATACACGTACGATACCGTATCGCTTTCGGTTCAGGCCTATCAGGATACGCTGGTGGCAAGGGCACCCGGCCTGGTCGGATTTTCCCAGAAGAGCGCGACGGTCTCGATATCGGAATCGCACCAGTTCTCGCCCTATGCGACGGGAACCGTCTACTTCGATTATGGCCGCACCGATTCCCCGGCGCTGAACAGCTCGACGACATCGACTTACGGTTTCAGTGCCGCCTTCACCTACCGGCTATCACCAACACTTTACGCCAACGCGCAATATAGCCTGACCAATAATGCTTATGGCGGCTATGATATCGGTGGTTATGGCAATACAGGATACGGCAGCCAGGGGGTTCAGAACATCTTTACCGTCGGGTTCCGCAAGACATTCTGAAAGGGATATTGTGTTTCTCGAACATCTTGGCCTCGCCGATATGCCGTTCCGGCTCACCCCGGACGATCGCTATTATTTCGCGAGCAGCGAACACCGGCGCGCCCTGTCGCATCTGCTGTTCGGGCTGGCGCAGAGCGAAGGCTTCGTGGTCATCACCGGCGAGGTCGGGGCGGGCAAGACCACGCTGGTCGAGCGGCTGATCGCCCAGCTCACCCAGTCGACCTACCGGATCGCCAGCCTCTCGACGACCCAGATCGATCCGGATGACAGTCTGCGGCTGATCGCCGCCGATTTCGGCCTATCGGCAGCGGGCGACAAGGCCACGCTGCTGCTGCGGCTGAAGGAACGCTGGCGCGCCGATCGCAGCCGGGGCCGGCGGGCGCTGATCGTGGTCGATGAGGCGCAAAATCTCTCGAAGCCGACGCTCGAGGAATTGCGGATGCTTTCGAACATGGCCGAACGCGGCCAGGCGCTGGTACAGATCGTGCTGCTCGGCCAGCCGCAATTTCGCGACATGCTCTCCAACCCCGATCTCGACCAGCTGCGCCAACGGGTGCTCGCCTCGTATCATCTCGGCCCTCTGACGGCTGAGGACACCGAAGCCTATGTCCTGCATCGCTTCACGGCGGCGGGTGGGAGTGCCGAAGGCTTTTTCGAACAAGACGCCTTGCGGGCGATCCACGATGCGAGCCAGGGGATTCCGCGCCGGATCAACCGGCTGTGCAGCCGGATCCTGCTGAACGCGGCGCTGGAACATTATACCGTGATCACCGCCGCGATCGTCGACTCCGTCGCCGAGGAACTCAACACCGATCTCGATGGCATTGGTGGCGGGGTGGCAACGTCCGCGCGTCGCGCGGAGTCCGACCCGGTGCCGGACCAGGGAGATCAGGTCGTCGACCGGCTGTTTCAGGTCCTCAAGGCGAAGAGCGAATAATGACCACCGCTGCGCCCGATCCCGGCATGATCCGCAATGCATTGACCATCGATGTCGAGGATTATTTTCAGGTCCAAGCCTATGCCGGCGCCATCGACCGTGCCAGCTGGGATACGATCCCCCGCCGGGTCGAAGCCAACACGACCCTGATCCTCGATGCGCTCGCGCGGCACACGACCAAGGCGACGTTTTTCACCCTGGGCTGGATCGCGGATCGTCATCCCGGGTTGATCCGCCGGATCGTCGCGGAGGGGCACGAACTCGCCAGCCACGGCTACGGCCATCAACTGGTGACCGACCTGACCCCGGCCACATTCCGTGCCGATCTCGAACGAGCCAAGGCGGTGCTGGAAGACACTGGCGGGGTCGAGGTGCGCGGCTATCGTGCGCCGACCTTCTCGATCGGCCCGCGCAACGCCTGGGCGTGGGATGTGCTTGCGGCGACCGGGCATGGGTACAGTTCGAGTGTCTTTCCGGTCCGCCACGACCTTTACGGCACGCCCGATGCACCGCGTAGGCCGTATCACCCGGAGGGGCGGTCGATCGTCGAGATCCCGATGACCACGGTCGCTGCGTTCGGTCGCAACTTTCCCTGTTCCGGCGGCGGGTATTTTCGCCTGTTGCCCTACGCGACCTATCGGTTCGGGATCCGGCATCTGCATCGGGCCGAACGGCGGCCTGCGGTTTTCTATTCGCATCCCTGGGAGTTCGATCCGGGCCAGCCCGACGTGCCGCAGGCCAAGCGTGCGTCGCGATTTCGCCACCGGGTCAATCTCGCCATCATGCCGGCGCGGCTGGAACGTTTGCTCACCGATTTCGCCTGGGGCCGGATGGACCAGGTTTTTGCCGCCGACATCGCCGGTGGCGCGGCATGAGCGTGACCTGCCGGATAATGGATGATGGCGATGTCGCGGCATGGGACGGTTTCGTACAGGCGCACCCCGCCGGGACTTTTTTCCACCGGTCCGGCTGGCACCGGGTGATCGGCGAGGCGTTCGGCCAGCGGCCCCATTTCATGCTGGCGGAACGGGCGGGGCGGATCTGCGGCGTGTTTCCGCTGGTGCATATGCGGTCGCGCCTGTTCCGCCGGAACACTCTGGTATCCACGCCGTTCTGCGTGCTCGGCGGGCCGTTGGGCGAGGATGATGTGGTGGACCAGGCGCTGGTCGAGGCGGGGCTCGCGCTCATGATCTCGCTGGGGGCCGAGTCCTGCGAAATGCGGACGCTTGAAGGCGGTTTCGCGGGTCCCGGCTGGGTCGCGGGTCCCGCGATCTATGATATTTTCCGCCGGTCGATCCCGCCCGACGAAGAGGCGTGCCTGAAGGCGATTCCCCGCAAGCAGCGGGCGGTGGTGCGCAAGGCGATCGATCTCGGGTTGACCAGCACGATCGATCGCGACTGGCGGCGGTTTTTCGGGCTTTATGCGGAGAGTGTCCATAATCTCGGCACACCGGTGTTTCCCGCGAAATATTTCCGGCTCCTGCTGGAGGTGTTCGGCGATGCCGCGGAAATCCTCACGGTGTTCGACGGTGACAAGCCGTTATGCGGCGTGCTCTCGTTCATCGATAAGCGCGAGATTCTGCCGTATTATGCCGGGGGTGGCATTGCGGCGCGGGCCCGTGGCGGTCATGATTTCATGTATTGGCAGGTGATGCGCCGGGCGATTGCGCTCGGGTGCGACACGTTCGATTTCGGGCGCAGCAAGCGCGAGACCGGCCCGCACAAGTTCAAGACCAATTGGGGATTCGCGCCGACGCCGTTGGGTTATCAGTTTTATCTGCGATCCGGCGCGAGCATGCCGGACACCAATCCGCTCAGCCCGAAATATCAGCGCAAGATCGAGATGTGGAAGCGCCTGCCGCTGGGGGTGGCCAATGCGCTGGGGCCGATGATCGTGCGGGGGCTGGGGTGATGCGCGATCTGATGTTTCTGTGCCACCGGATTCCCTACCCGCCGGACAAGGGCGACAAGATCCGGGCGTATCATCTGATCGAGCATCTGCGTGCCCGGTTCCGGGTTCATCTGGGCTGTTTCATCGATGATCCGGCGGATGCGGTGCATTTGCCGGCCTTGCGCGCTCGGGTGGCAAGCCTCGGGTGTTTCCCGCTCGATCCTCGCCGGGCGCGCCTGCGGGCGTTGTGGCGCTGCCGTCCGGGGATGCCGTTGCTGACCGGGTATTTTCACGATCCTGCGCTGGCTTCCTGGGTGGATGCAACGGTGCGGGAGCAGGGTGTCAGCCAGATCGTCGTGTTTTCGGCGGCGATGGCCCAATATGCCGACCGGATTTCGGGCATGCCGAAACTGCTCGATTTCGTTGATATCGATTCCGAGAAATTCGCGGCCTATGGCCGGACGTCCGCGTGGCCGAAGCGGTTGGTCTGGGCGCGGGAGGGTCGGACGCTGCTTGCCTATGAGCGGGCGGCGGTGCGGCGGTTCGATCGGAGCCTGTTCGTCTCCGAGGCGGAACGGGGGCAGTTCACCCGGCTGGCCCCCGAATCCGAGGCCTTGACCTTGGCGATCGGCAATGGGGTGGACCTCGATTATTTCAGTTCCGATTTCGCGGGTACGTCGCCTTTGCCGGTGGGGCGGAAGATCATTCTGTTCACCGGGGCGATGGATTACCGACCGAATATCGAGGCGGTGCGGTGGTTCGTGGATGAGGTGATGCCTGACCTTGGGGCTTTCGATCCGTTATTCGTGATCGTGGGTTCGAATCCGGGGCCGGCGGTTTTGGGGCTTGCGCGGGAAGGCTCGGTGATGGTGACCGGGCGGGTGGCGGATACCAGGCCGTATCTCTCCCGGGCGGATCTGGTGGTGGCACCGTTGCAGATCGGGCGCGGGGTGCAGAACAAGGTGCTGGAGGCAATGGCGATGGCGCGGCCGGTGCTGGCGACCTCGGCGGCGTTCACCGGGATCGCGGCGGTGGCGGGGCGGGATCTGCTGGTGGCGGATGGGGCGGCTTGCTGGATCGATCAGGCGGTTTCGGTTCTGGCGGGGCGGCATGGCGCGATGGGGATGGCGGCGCGGCTGGCGGTTGAGGCGCGGCATTCCTGGGCGCGGGCGCTGGCGCCGCTGGATGCGGTGCTGGGGGTTCCGGCGCCGGTGGGCACGATGGAAGAGCAGGTTTCGGCATGAGTGTTGTGACATCGAGGGTACCGCGGATCGACATACCGGCGCGGTATCGGGCGTCGCTGGGGGTGCTGGGGGTGGCGCTGGCGGTGATGGCGGCGCTGTTTCATGCCGAGATCGTGGCGGCGGTTCAGGTGTGGTCGGCTTCGACCGCGTATAATCATTGTTTTCTGATTCTGCCGATCGCGGTCTGGCTGGCGTGGGACCGGCGGGGGCGGTTGCGGGGGTTGACGCCGGCACCGGAGGCGCTCGCGATTCTGCTGGCGGTGCCGTTCGCGATCGGGTGGCTGGCGGCGGATCGGCTCGGGATCATGGAGGGGCGGCAGCTTGCGGCGATGGGGATGGTGCAGGCCCTGCTGCTGGGGGTGCTGGGGCGGCGGGTTTATCGGGCGATGGCGGCGCCGTTTCTGTACCTGATTTTTCTGGTGCCGTTCGGCGGGTTTCTGGTGCCGGCGCTGCAGCAGTTCACGACCGATTTCGTCGATGCCGGGCTGCGGGTGCTCGGGATTGCCTATTTCACCCATGGCTACACGATCGAGATTGCGCAGGGGGCGTTTCATATCGCCGAGGCGTGTGCGGGGCTGCGGTTTCTGATTGCGGCGATCGCGTTCAGTGTTTTGTATGCGCTGCTGATTTTTCGTTCGACGACGCGGCGGCTGACGTTCATTGCGGTGGCGGTGACGGTGCCAGTGATTGCCAACGGGTTTCGGGCACTCGGGATCGTCTGGCTCGGGCATGAGCTGGGGAGCGCCAAGGCGGGGGCGACCGATCATGTGCTGTATGGCTATATTTTCTTTTCGATCGTGCTGTTCATTCTGATCCTGCTCGGGCTGCCGTTCCGTCAGGATGGGACGCGGCCGGGGGCGGGGGTTGCGGCGGTGGATGAGCCGTCGCCGGCGATGCGGGCGAGTTTGATGCCTGCGGTGGCGATACCGGGGTTTGCGCTGGTGATCGTGGGATTGGCCGGGATGGTTTCGGCGCAGGCGGCGGCGACGGCGGTGCGGTTGCCGTTGGCCCCTGCGGGCTGCACGGCGCTCGCGGGCGGGGCGCGGTTTCCGGCGGGGGGACGGGCGGTGCGGTTTGCCTGTGCCGATGGGGTGACCGCGACGATTGCGCTGTTTCCGCCACGGACCGATCCGAAGCCGCTATTCGATGCGCGCAGGAAGCTGAGTCTCGCGGATACGCGGGAGGCGTTCATCAACTACGTCGAGATTCCGCACGCCGATCCGGGGTTGTGGACGCTGGTGACGACCAAGCACATGAACCACACCACGCTCAGTGCGTTGTTCGTGGACGGGCGGGGGACCAACGGTAATTTGCGGACGCGGTTGCGGCTGGCCTGGGCGGATTTGTTCGGGCATCCGAGCCAGCCGATTGCGATGGTGTTCGAGGCGGCGGGGCCACGGGCGACGGCGCTGCCGAAGCTGGAGGCGTTCGTGCAGGGGCAGACGCTGGGGACGGCGGTTCTCGGGCGGATGGCGCAATGAAAGGCGGATATTTGTTGCGATATCGTAACGATTCGGGCGTGCGAAAGTGGTGGGGGTCAGCGGGATTTTTTCGGTTTTCGGATGGTGTCGTAGCGGAGTGGCGAGCCGGGGGGATAGACCGGGATGAAGTTGCGCGGGTTGGCGGGGTTGGGGATGAAATAGCAGATGCTGCGATCGTCGAGGTCGGGCGGCGCGGGTTCCAGGATGGGTTGGGGCGCGGGTTTGGGGCGCGGTTGGCGCTTGCGTTTGGGCAGAGCGAGGATGGCGGGGGGCTTGATGCCGCAGAGGTGGCAGAGCGGGCGGAGGATGCGGGGGATGGCCGGGTTGCGGGCGATGGCTTCCTGCATGTCCGGCGTGGTGAGGAGGTGCTCGATCTGGGCGATGAAGCCGTTGACCGTGTAATGGGCGAAGGTGCGGCGGAGGATGCCGAAACGGCGTGGCAAGGGCGGCGGCGGGCCGAGGCTTGGGGTATGCCAGTTGCGGAGCCATGCCGGGAGGCGGGATTCGCGCGGGGAGTCGGGTTGGGGGCGCGGGGATCGCGGGCGGTGCGGGCCGGGGGTTGTGGCGATGGCGTCGAGCAAGCGGTTGATCAGGCTGCTGAAGCGGGCGTCGAGCAGGCAGAGCAGCGGGAGGGCGATGCCGAGGAGTTTGTGCTGGGTGGCCATGGTCTCGCGCAGTTTGCGCGCGGTGAAGGTCAGTTTTTCCTTCAGGGTGAGAGGGGTGTAGGTGGGGGTCCAGGGCATTGCGATTGTATACGCCCAAGGGGTGGGGGGTGAGAAAGGGTGCGGCGTCGAAATTCGGTCGACCGCATTCGTTTTTGAGGGCTTGATTACGGGGGAAGACATAAATGTTTTACAGGTTAAGGCACAATCTCCTCGCACGACATTTCAAAAGGAGTGTGAGCGCGGTCTTTGAAACGAGGCCGGTGGAGGTAGTGTCTGCGCCATGGACCATTGTGTCGATGGTGGGTGAGCGTGATGTGGCAATGTATCTTCTCGCAATGAAAAGTTTTTATAGAAAATTAGGTAGAGGCGATATCGTAGCTATCGTCTCAAGCAAGATGGCAATTTCAGATATAGACCGGCTGACTGAGCATTTTCCGGGAATAAAAATCGAAATTTTGCAGGATATACCGATAAAGCCATTTCAGGCGGGTGGTACGTGGGAGCGTTTAATATATATAACGAGATTGGCACAAGAAAAATATGTCCTTCAAATGGATTGTGATACGATTACCATAGGATCTGATGTTAGTGAAATAATAAGTAGAGTTGAATCGAATACTAGTTATGCTTATTCGGATGGAAACCGCAATTTGGGGTCTTTGAAAACAGCGGCGAGCGAGGCGTCACTCGTATCTTCGAATTATGTGGGACTAGCACTCGAACGCTCGTTTTCCGAGTGGCCTCAAGCCGAAGATTTTCGGTATTGCAGGGCGTCGTCGGCGATAGCCGGGTTTGCCCAAGGAAGTGGGAATATTGAACATCTTGAATATTTCTACTGGAATATGAAGCGCTCTCTTGGAGAACGGTCCCGGGAATGGGGGACTGAACAGTGTGCCTCGAATTTTATGGTTGCTAACGCGGACAAGGTGCAGATGTTGCCGTTTCCGGCCTATGCCACCTATCCTGGGCTCGGTGACGAGAGCGCTGTGAAGATTTTTCACATGCTTGGGAGTGTAAGATATCGGGACGGATATTATGCTAGGAAAGGAAGACAAGTTGTCGAACTACTATGCTGAAAAACTGAATTATATTATTTGAAAGGTAAAATAGTTGATCTCAAACATTGTAAAAAAAGCGGTCAGGTGGAATCAGTTATCTCATACTGATCAAGATAGGTACCGTCGAGAATTTGAGCGCCAAAAGTTTCGAGTAATGGGTCTGATCGCTCGTGTTGTGTCTGTGTTTCCCTTACCCATAACGACTTTTTTGGAGTTGTCTGGATCGGATAAACACCAACCTAGGCAGAAAAATAGACATCAATATGGTTTTGCATACACAAGAGCCTTTGCCGATTATCGTTTCAAGAAAATCAAAATTTTAGAAATTGGCATCGGAGGCTACGGCTATCGTATCGGCGGAGAATCATTGCTTGCCTGGCGAGCAATTTTTCCCTTTGCCAGCATTTTAGCAGCGGATATCGAACCCAAACCGGACATAAAGATTCCGGGAGTATCCGTCTTTCAGATTGATCAATCCGACAAATCGGGTCTCGATAATTTTGCAAAGGAAAATGGACCATTTAAAATTATCATTGATGATGGCTCGCACATGAGTATGCATCAGATCTTGACCTTCAAAACACTGTTTCGCCACCTGAGTGATGGCGGCGTCTATGTTATAGAGGATGTTGAAACGTCTTGTTGGACACATGACGGATGGGATGGAAGCCCTGTCCAGTCCGAACTGTTTTCTAATACGTGCGTTGGTTACTTTTCAAAATTAGCAAAGTATGTGAGTGTAAGAAATAATTTTGAATCTCTTGAACAAACAGATATAGAGATAGTCAGTAATACGATTTCCGTTTATTTTGAAAGAAACTTAATAATAATAAACAAGAGAGGATAATCTCAACACAGTGCTGATTGTCGCCGATCAGTGGGAGGGCCGCGGGTGAGCGGGATAATTCGGTGCGACAGCGTATTCGACATCGGCGGATCGGCCAATAGGTGAAATTGAGGTGACGCAATGAATGGGCGATTATCGTGGTATGCCGGATTGTCGCGGAAGACTGCCGGGCAATTGCGGCTGCTGCGGGACGATCCGGCAAAATTGGGCATAATCTGATGCAGTTTACCGATTCAGCACTGTTCGAGCGGCGGTTGATCGACATCATGAACCCGATGCCGATGCCTGTGAGGCTCGATCCGGCGTTCGAAGGCGCGCCGTCGTTGAACATGCTGAGTTCGTCGCTGACGAAGGACGGAATAAGTTGTTAGAAACCAGTAGACTAACTACGGCGCAGCGGCGATTGAAAATCGGCTCCGAAGCATTTCGGCGGCGAGCCCGATGAAACCGGAAGATGTATGATGCGAGTTTCGGTTGTGCTGCCGTGCTTTAATCGAGCTATGCTCATCGTTGAAGCGCTGGATCGGGTGCTGGACCAAACGCGGCCGGCGGATGAGGTCATTGTGGTTGATGACGGCTCGACAGACCGGACGTTGGAGGCTTTGGCTCGGTATCAGGACCGAGTTAGCGTCGTCGTAATCCCGAATTCGGGAGATTTGGTTGCTCGGAACATAGGGTTGCGCGCGGCTTCGGGCGATCTTGTTGCTTTTTGTGATAGTGATGATCTGTGGCAGCTGACGCACCTGGAGGAAATGGTAAAATTCTGGACGGGTGTGGCATCGCCGATCTGTGCCTATGCAGATTTTCAGGAAGTGCGCTGTGGAATCTGGAGCACCGTGACGAAGTTCGAAATGGCACCGCTTGGATATTGGGACCGACTGGTGCCAGTTCATGCAGATGGCTGGGTTTTTCCTGATTCGATCATAGCAGACCTCTTGCGATTCCAGCCTTTCTTTCCTTCCTGCATGGTCGTCGACCGTGCCCGGTTTTTGGCGTTAGGGGGATGGGACGAGGGGGTGAGCCGCTTGGTTGGGTGTGATTTCGCGACGACGTTGCGGGTGGCGGAACATCCGCCGATCGGGGTGTTGCGGCGGCCTACCGTTGGGATACGCAAGCATGCTGGCAATTTTTCCGGCGATGTGCTGCGCATGAACCTTGGGGATGCCGATGTGCTGGCGCACGTTCTGGCGACCCGCCCGACACTCGCGCGTTATGCGAACGAGATCGAAGCGTCGATCGTTGAAAGGCGGCAAGCTGGATTCGATACCGCATTTGCGACGGGCGATTTTGCAGCGGCCAGACGCGTTGCCGGGCTGCTGGATGGCCAATTGGGAGCGGCCCGCAGGATCAAGAACCGGGTTGCTCACTTGCCTGAGCCAATACGGCGCGGCGTATGGCGCGGGTTGACCCGGCTGGGAAGCCGATTTTCAGCGTGAACGCGATGGCGATGGCTCGGACAATCGTGATCATTCTGCACTACCGTGGGGTTGCAGACACGATCGCCTGTGTCGCCTCCGTGGTAGCGCAGTGTCATGACGGGCTCAGCCTCCTGGTTGTGGATAACGGTTCCAGCGATGGACTGGGGACCGCGATGGAGACGGATTGGCCAAGTGTGCCGGTTTTGCGACTGGCGACGAATACAGGCTGGGCGGGCGGCAATAATGCGGGGATCGAGTGGGCGCGGCGGCAGGGGGCGGATGTCGTTTGCCTGCTGAACAATGATACCGTGGTGCCTGCCGGAGTCTTCGACCGGATGAGGTCGGCGGCATCAAGGTTTGGATTGTGCCTTATGCACCCGGCGATTGATTTTGCCGAACCGGCAGAGGGGGTGCAACTCGATCCGAGTCACACGCCGGGGGCTTTGCCTGTGACGGGATTTTCAACATTGTATGAGATGGATTACGCCTATGGGGCGTGCCTGATGGTGCCGATGACGGTGTTCGACCAGATCGGCGGCTTCGACGAACGCTTTTTTCTGCAACTCGAAGAGTCGGATTTTTATGAACGAGCGAGGCGGCGGGGAATTCCAGCGGTTTGTGAGACATCGGCGCGGATTTTCCATGCGGAGTCGCGCTCGTTCGGAGGACGAGTGATGCCTGACAAGACGTATTATGCAGTGCGCAACAGCCTTTTGCTGGCGGCCAAGAACGCGATGCGACCCGGTGTCGCGATCGGGGTTCTGCGGCGGGCTTATTGGGGGGTTTCGGCGCGGGGGGCGTTGGGTGAGAAACCTGCGGCATGGCGGGTGCTCGTGTGGGTGATGTCCGGGCAGGATCATGCACGCGCGGCGCGCGACGGGATGCGCGATTTCGTGTTCCGGCGATTCGGGGCGCGGCGACGGCGGTAAACAACTTTTGCGTGATACCGGGGCGTGGGGGCAGCGGATACTTTGAGTTGCACATGCATGATCCGCAGCACGGCGTTCGGCGGAGGACGGGATCGTGGGCTTTGCCGAGGTCTGAGAAAATCCTGAAAATGGCAACGATTTCTTAAGGATGAATCAGGGATAACCGAGGCAGAGCCAAAATGGTCTCCTTGTTGTTACGAGGATCGATCGCCGGAAACTGCCTCAGGAATGTTACATATCATAGGTTGCAAATTTTAGATAAGTTTGCGTAATATGATTTTGCGGGGTCATTTTGAGAATGCCTCGTAGCAACTGGGGGTTGCTTTCGTCCTGTTAAGCTGATTTTGCGCCCTCCAACCTTTCGGGAGCCTTCATGTCAACATCGCTTACCCCAGCCGGATTCACGGCCGCCCCCGTTGTGCCCCAGGCCGATGGGGCCGGGCAGATCGTCGGGCTTAATTTGCAGAATACCGGCAGCACGGTGCTCGCGGCACAGCCGACGAGTTTCGGCGAGACCTTCATGGCGGGGGCGGTGCAGCCGGGGGATACGCTGACCGCGACGATCGGCGGCCAGGTCTATGCCGTGCAGATGGACGCGAAGACGTTCAACCCGGACGGGTCGGTCGCGATGGCGGTGCTGACGGTGGATGCGCCGGCGCTGCCGCCGAATTCGACCACGGGGGTGATGATTTCGGTGAGCGGGACGCCGGATGCGGGGATTGCGTCCTCGGC
>Ga0315298_1000349_pt1 | contig 90666 bp, 55 predicted proteins | sample WHS_1_MG_FD_203077 | JGI IMG/M metagenome (GOLD analysis project Ga0315298, IMG submission 203077) | Extremophilic microbial mat communities from Washburn Hot Springs, YNP, Wyoming, USA - WHS_1_MG | ecosystem: Environmental > Aquatic > Thermal springs > Hot (42-90C) | place: USA: Wyoming...
GACACGTTGCGGAACTCCAGGCTCAGCCGGTGGCGGGCCAGCGGCCGGGGGTTGGCCGGGTCGCGGACCTGCGGCTGCCGGTCCAACAGGGCGTAGATGCGTTCGGCCGCTGCCGCCCCTGCCTGTAGCTGGGTAAACACGTCGGACAGCTTGCGCGCGGGGTCGGCCGCGCCAGCCAAAAGGCCGAAAAACACCAACAGCGACTCGATGCTCAAGGGCCGCGAACTCATGCGGACGCCCAACAGATGCGTCTGGCCTTGGAGCACCAGGTAGGCCCCGGCCAGCATCGCCAGGCAGATGATCAACATGCCCATCACTTCGATGATGGGTTTGGAAAGGGCATCCCAGCCCGCGATCCGCATCGACTTTTGCAGGTACTTCTTGCACACCCGCTGGAAACGGCGGCGTTCCTGCCGCTCCATGGTGAAGGCCTTGACGATCTTGATCCCCTGGAAGGTTTCGGCCAGCGTGTTATACAGTTGGGCCATTTCCTCCATGGCACGGCGATTGGCCCGCTTGAGAGTCCGCCCCAGCGCCCGTATCGCCAAGGCCGCCAACGGGGCGATCACCAGCGAAAGAATCAATAGCCGCCAGCAAATCAGCGCCGCCCCCACCAGACAGGCCAGCATCTTCAGCGGCTCGCGTACCAGCTTGCCAAACAAGATGTTCATCCCATTGACCAGCGCCTGCATGTCGTTGGTGAACCGGCTCATCAGGTCGCTGGTGCCTTCGTTGCTGAAGGTGGCCACGTCCAGCCGTAATGTGCGGGCGAAGAACAATCGCTGGAGTTCGAATCCCCCCAGATTGGCCAGTCGCGCCACCAGGATGCTATTGGCCACCAGAAAGAGGTCTTTGACCAGCGTCCCCAAGAGCACCAGGCCCAAGAACACAAGCAGGGTGCGGAAGGGAGCCCGGGGCAGATAAGCCTCGATCCAGGGGCGAAGCATCCGGTAACGCCGCAGCGTAGCCTGTTCGGCCTCGAGCCGGGCCTCGGCTTGGACCAGTCGGGCCTGGGCACGCCCCAACTGTGCCGCCTCAGCCGCTTCCAGGGCACGGCGAGCTTCGGCCGCCGCGGCGGTAAACCGAACCACCGCAGCCTCTGACTTCTCAATTTCCTCCACGACCCAATCCTGGAGCGATTGATTTCGCCCGCATATCACCACGAAGGGGTAAAGGGCAGTAATGTTACCCCCCCAAAGGCATCCCACCACCACGGCGGTGATTACCGACCCCACAAACGTCCATCGGTAGCGGAGGGCTAGCCGCAAAGCTCGGCCGAAGCTGCTCATCGTGCACGGCTTCCTGCAAGGCCAGAAAATTGGATAAGCTGGAGAGATTGGTGTAACCCGGCTTTCCCGCTTCCCTGCGCGGTGCCCCCTTTTACCACATGGCCGCCAAGACTCCAAGTTGAAAAGCACTCCCCTACGCCATGCCCGCCGGCTTCCGCTTTGCCGGGATTGGCGCCTCCGTTCTCGGTTGAGCGCGGTGCCGCCGCCTTGGTCGATAGGGCACAGGGGGCTATAATCGACCGACCGTCGAACTTATTTCGAGGACGGAGCCGGCCCGCTGGCCATGCATGGAAGGCTGTTCGCGTTTTATCCGCAGGAAGTAGAGGGCCGGTTTACGGGGTTTGGGACCTCCTATTTGGCGCCCGCCCGGTGTTTGCCCGCCGAAGAAGGAAGTTCGGTGGAAGGCGGCAGTGGGGTGGTGCGGCAGGTACGTCGGCAGTGTCCGGCGTCGCCAGGGGTGTACGGGATGATCGATGCCCAGGGGCGGTTGATCTATGTGGGCAAGTCGAAATGTCTGCGGGACCGCTTGGCCAGCTACTTCAGCGCGTCGGCCGATGCCAAAGCCCGGCGGATTGCATCGCAGGCGGTGCGTGTGGTGTGGGAGCCGGCCCCGCATGAATTCACTGCCTTGCTCCGCGAGCTGGAGCTGATCCGGCGGTGGTGCCCGCGGTTCAACGTTCGCGGCCAGCCGGGGCGGATTCGCCGCGCTTATATCGCCGTGGGGCGTGGCCCGGCAGCGCGGGTGAGTTTGGTGTCGCGGCCGGCAGCGAGCCATCGGGTGGTGGTGGGACCGCTGCGTCCCGGGCGAGCGCTGCGGGCGGCTATTCGGACGCTCAGCGACGAGTTTCGGCTTCGCGATTGCCCCGACCGTATTGCGATGCGCTTCGCTGGCGAGCGAACGCTTTTCGACATGCCCAGCGACCCTCGATGTGCCCGCTACGCCTTGGGGACGTGTGTGGGGCCCTGCGCGGGCTTGTGTTCGCAGCGCCAGTACGCCCAACGAGTGCGCCAGGTATGCGACTTTTTGCGGGGAGCCGACCGGGGCGTGTTGAGCCGGCTGGAAGAGGCGATGCGCAAGGCGGCGGCCGAGCAAGCCTTCGAGCGGGCTGCCGTACTGCGCGATCGATGGCAAACCCTGTGCCACCTGGCCGAGTTGGTGGACCAACTCCATACCGCCCGGCAAAACTACTCGTTTGTCTATCCCTTGCCTGGCTACACGGGGCAGACGGATTGGTATCTAGTGCATCAGGGCCATGTGGTGGCCGTGCTTGAGGCGCCCCGCACGGCCGCCACCGCAAAGCGGGCTGGAACAGTGCTCCGCCGGGTATTTGGGGCCCAGCGCGCCACGGATGCTTTCGGATCGGCCGAGGATCCGGAAATGCTTCGACTGGTTGGGGGGTGGTTTCGCGCCCACCCCGACGAGTTGCGTCGAGTTTTGCGCCCTGAGGCGGCGCTGCGAGCGGTGGAGGAAGTGCTTGGCGTGGAGGGTCACCGCTGCCAACTGGGTTGATACCCCTCCCTGTCCCCCGCCCCTGTCCCTCTGGCAATACAGGTAAACTTTGCCAGCGGGACCAGCCGATAAGGGACTGAGGTAAGCTTCGCGCCCCGGATCGGCTGCCAATATGGGTCGCATCCAGTCGAGCATCGGTCTTGTTACCGGTGTCCCTATTCAGGACACGGTGGACAAGCTGATGGCGCTTGCGGCCAAGCCTCGCGACCTTCTTTCGGCCAGGATCGAAGCCCTGCAGACGGAGCAGGCCGCGGTAACCGAACTTACGGCCTTGCTGGCCAGCGTGCAGTACGTTGCCAAGAACCTTGGCAAAGAGAAGCTTTACCTGGCGCGAAGTGCCGCCAGCAGCGACAGTGCGGCGTTGGGGGTGAAGGTGACGGGCAACCCGGCGATCGGCACGCACCAGTTCATCCCTTTGCGCATGGTGCAGAACCAGCAATGGCTGAGCAACGGTGTGCGCGGCCAGCAGGATCCGATTGGGGCGGGAACGCTGAGTTTCCGATACGGGCCGACACTCAGCCGCGCCCTTACCCTGGATATTCTTGGCGGCGGGCAGGGCGTGCCCCGCGGCAAAATCCGCATTACCGATCGCAGCGGCGCAAGTGCGGACATCGACCTTTCGGCGGCTCAGTCGCTGGCCGACGTGCTGCGGGCCATCAACTCGGCCAGCGGCATCCGCGTGACGGCGGAAGTCAATGGCGACGCCCTGCGCCTGGTGGACCGCACAGGGCAAACGGCCAGCAATCTCCGGGTGGAGGAAGTAGGCACCGGCACCACGGCCGCGGCGCTGGGCCTGGACGGCATCAATACGGCGTCCTCCGTGGCCGATGGCCGAGACCTCGTGCGACTGTATCCCCAACTGAGCCTCGATCTGCTGAACGACGGCAACGGCGTGGCTTTCCATACGTCGCTGCCCGATATCCGCTACACGCTGCGCGACGGTACGACGGGCGAAATCGACCTTGCGCCGATACTGCCCGGCACCTCGCAGGTGATGCGCGAGGCCACGCTGGGCGAGGTGCTGGACCGGATCAATGCGGCAGCTCCTGACAAACTGCGCATCGACATCGCACCCGATGGCGACCGGCTTGTGATTACCGACCTTACCAGCGGCAGCGGCACGTTGACGATTGAGCCGCTTTACGGCTCTTCGGCTCTGCGAGACCTGGGGCTGGATGGCTCCGCCCAGAACGGCGTCATCAGCGGGCGGCGCCTGCTGGCCGGCCTCCAGGGCGTGCTCCTGGCTAGCCTCAACGGGGGCAAAGGGCTGGGCCCACTGGGGACATTGCAACTGACGGACCGCGCCGGGGCGTCGGCCCAGGTGGACCTGGCCGGGGCCGAAACCCTTGCCGAGGTGCTCGCGCGAATCAACGCCGCGGGGATCGGTATATCGGCCCAGATCAATCGGGCGGGCAACGGCATCGAGCTGCGGGATACCACCGGGCAATCGGGCAATCTGGTGGTGGCCAGCACCGATGGCACGGCTGAAAAACTGCACCTGGCCGTCAATGCCGCGGTCGATGCGGTCAACAGCGGCGATCTGCACTTGCAGGTGGTGGCCCCCAATACGCTTTTGGAACGCTACAACGGCGGAGGGGGGGTGGCCCGTAGCGGCTTCACCTTGATCGATAGCCTGGGACGCCGCGCCTACATCGATCTGAGCCGATCCGACGTGCGGACCATCGGCGATGTGATTCGCAAGATCCATCAGGCAGCGCTGTCGGTCGAAGCGGCCATCAACGACACCGGCGACGGGTTGGTGCTCCGCGACACAGGAGAAGGTCCCGGCCAGCTCACGGTACAGGAAGGCCCCAGCACCACGGCCGCAGACCTCCACCTGCTGGGCCCGGCCGTGCGCACAGAAATCGACGGACTGCCCGTGCAGACCATCGATGGCTCCACCACCTACACCGTCACCTGGGACGATCGCGCGTCGCTGGGCGACGTGGCCGCACTGATCGAACGGCTGAAAGCCGGCATATCGGCCAAGGTGCTGTACGACGGTTCGAGCCAGCCTTATCGGCTGCTATTGGCCAGCCAGCGGCCGGGCCTGGCCGGCGCTATCATGCTCGATGCTGCGCAATCGCCCCTGCGGTTCGACGAGACGGTACCTCCCCAGGACGCCCAACTCCTGATGGGCGGCACCTCCACCGCCACGTCCGGCGTGGTCGTCTCGGGTTCCTCGAACACATTCGCCAATCTCGTCGACGGGCTGAGCCTGGAGATCAAGCAGGCCACGGGCCGGCCAGTGACCATCACGGTCAGCCAGTCCGACACCGACTTGGTGGCCAGCGTGAAGACCCTGGTGGACAATTACAACAAGTTCCGTAAGCGACTGAAGGAGCTGACGGCCTACGACCCGCAGACCGACAAGCGATCGCCTTTGACAGGCGATGCGACGGCGCTGCGTCTGGATAACGACCTTTCCGGCTTTTTCAGCGGCGTGGTAGCAGCCGGCGCGTTTCGTGCGGCGGCCGAGCTGGGCATCTCGGTCCAGCAGGATGGCACCCTGTCGGTCGATGAGGAGCGCTTGAAGGCGCGGTTCGCCAACGACCCGCAGGCCGTCCAGCAGTTCTTCGCCGCCAAAGACACAGGGTTTGCCGCCCGGCTGGACCGGCTGTTGGAACAGGCGGCTGGGCAGCAGGGGTCGCTGTTGGCGTCGCGACTGAAGGCCCTGGAGCAGAAGGTGAGTGCCCAGCAATCGCGCCTCGACGCCATGAACAAGCGGCTGGATGCCGAGCGGCAGCGCCTGCTGTTGGAGTTCTACCGCATGGAGACGGCCATCGGAAAACTTCAGAACAACATGAACGCCATTTCCTCGATCCAGGTGCTCCCGCCGTTCTGGAGAAGCAGCAAGTAGGCCCTCCCCGCCGCGGCTAGGCGCCATCCGGGCCTTCCCAGCCACCATAAGAAGCCCGAGCGTGAGGCCCCCGACAAAAGTAAAGGAATCTGGTCATGAGCGTATCCGCCCGCGAGACCTATCTGGCCGCCGAAGTGCTGACCGCCCCACCGCAAAAGCTGCATCTGTTGTTGGTCGAAGGGGCCATCCGGGCGTGCGAAAAGGCCCGGAACTGCTGGCGCGAGAACAAGCCCGATCAAGCGGCCGAGTCCCTCATCCGCGCCCAGGAAATCATGTCCGAATTGGTGGCCGGGCTCAACCGCCAGGCCGATCCCCAGTTGGTCCGCCAAGTGGCCGCGCTGTATCTGTTCATCTACCGCAATCTGCTGGAGGCTGCGTTCCTGCGGGACGAAAAAAAGCTGGACGATGCCTTGCGCGTGCTCCGCGAAGAACGGACAACCTGGCAGCTCGTGTGCCAGGGCAAGCCGGGAGACCCGTCGCTGGCAAACCCCGGCGAGTCGGCGGGGAATTCTCACGCCACGCAGCCATCGGCTCCCACCGCCGATTCCCATGCGGCGCCGCCGAGGGCACCGGTCGGCTTGGCCGAGCTTTCCCCGGAACAAGCCAGCTTTTCCCTGGACGCTTGACCCCCGCCCCGCTATCCTTCGAGGCTGCGGGGCCGCAGGACGGCCGTAAATGGTCCGGCCCCTTCGGGTGGGCGTGGCCCATGGCGGGATGGTATGGCTAATCCACCGGTGCTCATTCGCGTGGGGCACAGTCCGGACCCGGACGATGCCTTCATGTTTTACGCCCTTGCTCAGGGAAAGCTGGATACCGGCCGCTACCGCTTCGAACATCAACTGGCCGATATCGAAACCCTCAACCGCCGGGCCTTGCAAGGCGAGTTGGAACTGACCGCCGTCAGCCTGCATGCTTATGCGCACCTGACGGACCGCTACGTGTTGTGTACCTGCGGGGCGAGCATGGGCGACGGCTACGGGCCGATTGTGGTCGTGCGCCGCGGCCGGAGCCCCGCGGATCTCGCTCAGGCCCTTATTGCAGTGCCCGGCACGCTTACGACCGCCTACTTGGTCCTGCGACTGTTTTTAGGGCAAGAATTCCGGTACCGGGTGGTGCCTTTCGATCAGATTCTCGATGCGGTGGAAGCGGGCCAGTACGAGGGGCAGCCCATCGATGCCGGGCTGGTGATCCACGAAGGGCAACTGACGTACGGCCAGCATCGGCTGGACCTGGCCGTGGACTTGGGCCGCTGGTGGCTCGAGGCGACCGGACTGCCCCTGCCGCTTGGGGCCAACGCCATCCGACGGGACCTCGGCCCGCAAGCCATGCGCGATCTCAACGCCCTGCTGCGGCAGAGCATCCAGTACGCCCTGACCTATCGGGCCGAGGCCCTTCAGTACGCCCTGCGGTTTGGCCGCGGGCTAGCCCCCGGGCAAGCTGACCAGTTCGTGGCGATGTACGTGAACCCGTGGACGCTGGATTTCGGCCCGCGAGGCCGGCAGGCGTGCCGCGAGTTGTTTGCGCGGGCCTTCGCGGCGGGCGTGCTGCCGTGCGCAGTTATCCCCGAGTTCGTGGATTAGCCGGTTGGGCGCATTGCCTGCCCGCGGGTTTGGGGCCCGCCGCAAGGTGTGCTTGATAACTGCGCAGCCTGCTTGCCGATTGTGGCGTGCGGCCCGAGGATCCACCCTACGTGCCTGGCTCGCGAGGAAGTTGGCGCGGGTATGGGGGTTTGCACCGGGGAGGCAGCGGCTGGCGATACGCTTCGGCCCAGGCCGCCCGCTCCTCGGCGGTGGCGTAATAGCGGAGCCAGATTTCCGGGTCGCCGCTGGCCCCCGCACAGTCGAAGTGGATGTAATTGTAACCCAGGTCGAGCTTCTTTTCCCGAACCGGAAGGATGTCGCGATAGATCAGCCGGTACAACTCGCGATCGGAAAGGTGGTCGGTGAAATCCAGCACGATCCGCTTCTCGAACAGCTTGCAGATCAGCTCGTGGAGGATGGTGTGCAGGTCCTCGTCGTTGAGCGTGTCCGGCCGGGGCGGACGCAATTCCGGCTCGAACCAGCGATAGATGGGCAGAATGGGGGCCGACTCCCATGCCAGCATCGAGGCCAGGTATTCGTTCTCCACCGCCAGCGGCAGGCGGTGCACGGTCACCCGGCTGATGGCCTCGTCGAAATAGGGCTCCAGCTCATCGCGCAACTCGGCGTTGCGGAGCAGCATTTCGGCTTCTTCGGCCGGCGTGTACCGTGGGTCAGCCATAGGAAGTTGCCAAGCCAGGGGGATGTTTCCTTCGCCTACTTTCGACTGTACCCACCGCCGCAGTTTTCGCAAGCGGTTTTCCCGCCGGGCGCGCGGCAGATTCCGCGCCCCGGGCCGGGAAAAACCCTACGACCGGAAGGCTTGCTCTGCGATCTCCCGTGCCGCACCGCACGGGAGGGCAGACCCCGGGAAAGCCCCCCTCAACCCGCGCGTGTTTAACCGTGCGGCTTGCAGCAAACTCGGGTTTTGGTGGGCCCCCGGGGGAAGGCGGCTTCGCTGGGGGGGACCCATAGCACGCGGGAAAAGCTGGCTGCCCTTGCACCGGCCTTGTCCGTCAATTATCACAAGGGCTGCGTGTGGGGTTTCTGGAGTGGATTGATGAGCACAGCGGAAAAACACGGCCCCTGGTATCGCGAGCTGAACGGCTATCACTGGTTCGTCTTGGCAGTCTGCACGCTGGGCTGGCTGTTCGACTGTCTGGATCAGCAACTGTTCAACATGGCCCGCCGCCTGGCCATGCTGGAGCTGGCCCCGGCCGGCGGTTCGGTGGATACCTATAGTGCGTGGGCCACCTCGATGTTGCTGGTGGGCTGGGCCACCGGGGGGATCATCTTCGGCATTCTGGGGGACCGAATCGGCCGGGCCCGGACCATGGTGTGGACCATTCTGGCGTATTCGGTGTTTACGGGTTTGACGGCATTTTCGCAGGGGGTGTACGACTTTATCGCCTACCGGTTCTTGACGGGGCTAGGAGTGGGGGGGCAATTTGCCGTGGGCGTATCTTTAGTGGCCGAAGTCATGCCCGACCGCGCCCGGCCACACGCCTTGGGAATGCTTCAGGCGTTCTCGGCGGTGGGGAACATTACGGCCGGAGCCCTGGGCATCACTTTCGGTTACCTGGCCACCCATCAGATCTTGCCCAGCGCCTGGCGGGGACTTTTCGCTATTGGTATTTTGCCGGCCTTGCTGGTAGTACTGGTGATGACGCGACTGAAAGAGCCGCAGCGCTGGCAGCAGTCGGTGGCCCAGGTGGGAGCGAAGCGGGCCGGCTCGCTGGTGGAGATGTTCGGCACCCCGCGGTGGCGCCGCAACGCCATTGTGGGGATCATTCTGGCGTCGGCCGGGGTTATCGGACTGTGGGCCATCGGCGTGTTCAGCAACGACCTGGTGCAACTCATCTTTCGCCAGGACTACCGGCAGAAAGCCCGGCAGGAAGGCCAGGCCGCGTGGGACCGCCAACTGCTTCGCCTGACCCTCGCCCACCCCTACACATTGCCCAAAGTGGCCCAGCGGCTGGCCAGCGAGCAGCTCCGGCCCCGCGATCTGCTCAGCCCTCAGGAAGGCACGCGGGACGCGGAACTGATCTTCACGGCGGCACTCGGCCTGTACCAGCAAGGCCGAAGCGTCTCGGTCGAGGCGGTGTTGGCCGCTTCGGATCAGCCGCAACCAGGCGGGCCGCCCCAGTCGCCCCAGGACCGCGCCCGCCGGGCAGAATACCTCGAAGGTCCTTCGCCGCCGCCCGAAGAACTGGAGCCCCTTTTGGACCGCATCGTCACCCGCGAAAAGGAGCTTTCCGGCAACCTGATGACCATGGGCGGATACAATCTGATGCTTTTCAACATCGGGGCGTTCTTTGGGATGTATCTGTTCAAACACGTCACCCAGCGGATTGGCCGGCGCCTGACGTTCGCCATCTTTTTTCTGGCTGCCATGGTGGTTACGGCCCTGGTGTTCTATGCCATCGACGACGTGTGGGACATTTTGTGGATGACCCCGCTGATGGGCGCCTGCCAGTTGGCGGTGTTCGGTGGCTACGCCATTTACTTCCCCGAGCTATTCCCCACCCGGATGCGGGCCACGGGCACCTCGATGTGCTACAACATCGCCCGGTATTTGGCTGCCACGGGCCCGCTGGGATTGGGCTGGTTGACCACGGGGATATTTGCCGGCTACGGCCCACCGCTGAACCTCCGCTTTGCCGGCATGACCATGTGTCTGGTTTTTTTGGCAGGCATCGTGGTCTTGCCGTTCGCCCCAGAGACCAAGGACCAACCGCTGCCCGACTAATTCGCATTAGCTTGCACATCCAGCCCATTGTGCATTCCGGGGCCCGCTCGGGATGGGCGTAGCAGATTGACGGTACGGACCAGTCTTGGGGAGGGAGCGGCAGCACCCCACGAGGCGACCGACGGGTTGATGACCAAGCCGTGGGTTTTCCCCACTATCGGTGGGTGCCTTCCTGCCGAAGTTTGGGGCCAGGTTGCGGCAGCCATGGCCATTTCGGTATCCAAGCTGCGAACTGCCTCCGCAGCGGAGGTGCTGGCAAGGATCGTGTCAACCAAGCGGCGGGCCTGCTTGGTATTTCGCGGTGCGGCGGGTCCGGCTGAGGGGACCGGCGATCCAGGTTCCGGCGGGGGCCCGGATACGATATATTCGGTGAACGAGGCGGCAAACCGCTGAGGTTCGCTTCGGGTGAAGGGTCCCCGATTAGAATATCAGTTAGGTCACCACTGGCGCCTCGCAGGGGAGGGGGGGTGCCGCGGTCCCCCGGGCAATAATCATGTCCAGAAGGAAACCCACCATGTCGCAGTCCGCCGCCCGGGCGCAGGTTCGCCCGGGTAAATTCGTTGGCAACAAGGAGGAGGCTTCACGGCAGGGGCGTGGGGCTTCCGGAGCCGCTTCGGTGGCTTCGCCTGCGGCCATTCGGGAGATCATCGAGTCGGTGGTCGTGGCCTTCGTGCTGGCGTTTTTGTTCCGCACCTTCGAGGCCGAGGCGTTCGTCATTCCCACCGGGTCGATGGCCCCCACGCTGATGGGCCGGCATAAGGATCTCGTATGCCCCGTGTGCGGTTATCCGTTCCAGGTCAGTGCCAGCGACGAGGTGGACGCCAGTGGCCGCTGGAGAGGCAACGAAGTGGTGGCGGGGACGTGTCCCATGTGCCGGTCGGTGGTGGACATGGGCCGCGGCAATCCGCAGCGCAAGACGTACCCTTCATACAACGGCGATCGGATCCTGGTTGCCAAGTTCCCCTATTATTTTGGCGATCCCGAGCGGTGGGACGTGGCGGTGTTTCGCTTCCCGGGCGGCGCGAAAACCAACTACATCAAGCGGATCGTTGGGCTGCCGGGCGAGACCGTTCGCATCCAATACGGCGACGTGTACGTGCGCCACCCCGGGGAATCGGGCTTTACCATCGCCCGCAAGCCGCCTGAGAAAATCCTGGCGATGATGCAGCCTGTGTACGACAACGACTTTGTGCTGCGTGACTGGATCGAGCAGGGGTGGCCTTCGCGGTGGAGTTCTTGGCCGGCGGATGGGCAGGGGTGGGAGCCCTCGGCCGATTACAAGTCGTTCCGGGTAAGCGGCTCGGCCCGCCAGACGGTTTGGTTGACTTACGCGCACTATGTGCCGTCGGACGAGGATTGGGAGCGTTTTTCGATGGGCCGACTCCGCGAGAAGCCCCCGCGCCCGCAACTCATCAACGACTTTACCGCCTACAACACCGAGCAAACCCGGTCGCGGGGGGGTGGGGCAGACAGTTTTTGGGCCGGTGGTGGTCTGGGCCCGCCTCTGCACTGGGTGGGCGATCTGGTCGTGGAGTTCGATGCGTCGGTTGAAAAACCGGCCGGCGAGCTGTTGATTGCCCTGATTAAAGGGGGCCGCCAGTTCCTCTGCCGACTGGACCTGGCTGCGCAAACCGCCCGGCTGGAACTGCCCACGGGCGAGGTGTTCAGCTCGCGCGCCGGGGTGATTGGCCCCGGCCGGCACCGCGTTCGGTTTGCGAACGTCGATTCCCAATTGGTGCTTTGGATCGACGGCCGGGTGGTGTCCTTCGGCCAGCCGGTGGTGTACGATCCGGCCCTGACGATCAAGCCCACGGCGGCCGATCTGCACCCGGTGCGGATTGGGTCTGCCGGGGCCGACGCCCGCGTCAGCCGGCTCCGCCTTTTCCGCGACATCTACTACATCGCGCAGACGGTGGGGAGCGGGCCCGAATTCGATATGTCGGTGGCCGCCCACCTCGGGGTCGAACAGTTCCTGTCCGACCCCAAACACTGGGACGTTTTCGCCGCGCGCCAGCCTATCGAGTTCCTCCTCCACGAAGACCAGTTCCTGGTCTTGGGAGACAACAGCGCGGCCAGCAAGGACAGCCGGCTGTGGTCGGGCGACATCGATGCCGAGGGCCGACACCCTTATCCTTATGTCTCGCGAGATTTGTTGATCGGCAAAGCGCTGTTCGTCTATTGGCCGCACTCGTGGGATAAACTGCCGGGGCTGCCCATCCCCTTCCCGTTTTTTCCCAATTTTGCGCGGATGGGATTCGTGCGCTGAGCATGGCTGGACCGGAGGGAGGTATTTTCGCAGGGGTATCTGGCGGGTTTGCGAGAGATTTGCGGGCGGGGAAGCTTCTTCCCCGGCCCTCCCCGCAGGCCTGAAAGGAGTCGCACCATGCTGGAGGTCCACGGATTGGTGAAGATCTACGGGCGGCGCCGCGTGGTCGATGGCGTCAGTTTTGATGTCTATCCGGGAGAGATCGTAGGGCTTTTGGGGCCTAACGGAGCCGGCAAGACCACCAGTTTCCGCATGACCTGCGGGATGATCGAGCCCGATGCCGGCCGGGTGCTTTTGGGTGGCGTGGATGTAACGCATTGGCCGATGTACCGCCGGGCCCGCGAAGGGGGCATGGGGTACTTGGCCCAAGAGTCGAGCGTGTTCCGCAAGCTCTCGGTTCAAGATAACCTTTTGGGCGTGATGGAACTGTTGGGCATGGATCGTAAACATCGCTACCGGCGGTGCGAGGAACTGCTGGAACAGTTCAACATCGCCCATCTGCGCAGGTCGCTGGGCATATCGCTTTCGGGCGGCGAGCGCCGTCGCGTGGAAATCGCCAGGGCCCTGGTCTCCAACCCGAAAATCCTCCTTTTGGACGAACCTTTTACGGGCATTGACCCGGTAACCATCGACAGCATCCAGGCGATCATCCGCAATCTGCGCGACTCGGGCATCGGCATTTTGATTACCGACCACCAAGTTCGCGAGACGCTGCAAATTACGGATCGCAGCTATGTGGTCAGCGCGGGCAAGATCCTCTGCCACGGAACCCCCGAGGAAGTCATCAACCATCCGGAAGCCCGCGAGGTCTATTTCGGCCAGGACATGGAGATCCGCGCCGGCGTGAAGAATTGACCCGGGCGTGCAGGTGTACACGGAGGACGCCCTGCGCTATCGCCATTGCAGGTCCAGGGGCTTTTTCAAGGCGCCCAACGGTGTGCCCCACAAGTCCCGACAATTTGCCGCGGCCTTCGGAGATTCCGGATGAGGATTTGACCCAGGCCGCCAATCAGGCGGAGCCGTCCCCAGGTGCACCCGGGCCTCGGGAACCGGCAGCGGTGCACCGTATTCGGCTACGCCATCCATGGCAGCGCGAGGTAACCTCCCAGGGTACGCGATGGCAGCGGCGGTTCAACCGGCCCAGCGGACTGGCTGCTACACAGCGGGTATGGATCGTGCTAGCGGGAATCGCCACCTCGGGTACCGCAGCGCTCAATGGACAGGTGATTGGCACTTTGTCCGGCCAGGGGCCTCCAGCCGCTTTCGACGTGACCGATAAACTTCGGCCCCATAATCAGTTGGAACTGGTGCTGGAAGTGGCCGGAGCGGCCGGCGAATCTTCCCGCAACACGCCGGGCCAAGTGTGGATCGAAATCCGCGGGCAGTGAAGCCGTACGCAGCGCGCGTGGCGCGGCGTTGGGGTGGCAGCAGGCACGTGGCTGCCGGCCGCGGCGGCTGGGGGCCGGGGCTCTGTTACGCTACAATCCGGCGAGGGTGGGGGCCAGGGCCGGGTAGCCGGTTCCGGCGTTTGTGGGGCGGCAAGACAAGATCTCTTTGCATTCGCAGCCCAGGCCCCTAATTTGGTTGGAACGTGTAGGGTATGAAGGCCACATCCAACGTACGTCGAGCGATGGTTTTAGCCAGGCTGATGGCAGTAACGGTTGTCGTGACGACGGCGGCGCCGATGGCGGCACACGTCTGGGCGGGGGAAAAGCCGCTGGCCGGCTCGGCCAGCCTGGCCGACCTGGAGGTCGTCCGGCAGCGGCTGCTGGAGCCGCTTCTGTCGGCCCCACCCAGCGGGGCGGTCAGCAAATTGGCCCGCGCGTTGCGGCCAGACGGGAGCTGGCCCGATATCGATTACACCAATCGCAACCGGTCGGGCTGGCGCACGACGAGCCACCTGGGCCGGCTGGCCATGCTCGCCCAAGCCTACAAGTCGCCCTACTCGCCGCTGCGCAACGACCCGCAACTCCGCGACGCGGTGTTTGCGGCGCTGGACTACTGGCTGAAAAACGACTTCCAGAACTCTAACTGGTGGTGGAACCAGATTGGCGTACCCCGCGGGCTGACCCCCACGCTGCTACTGCTGGATGGTGAGCTTGGCGGCACGCGCCGGGCCAAGGCTTTGGAGATACTCGGCCGGGCCCGGATCGGCATGACCGGGCAGAATCTGGTGTGGGTTACCGAGATTACGGCCATCCGGGGTATCCTCCAGCGCGATCCCGAACTGGTGCGCCAGGCCTACCGCCGAATCGCCGACGAAGTTCGTACCGGAGGCGAGGAAGGCATTCAGCCCGATTTCAGCTTTCACCAGCACGGCCCGTGCCTGTACAACCACGGGTACGGAGCGGCGTTTGCCCGCGACGTGCCGCGGATCGCCGCGCAGGTGCGGGGGACGGCCATGGCGTTTCCGCCGGAAAAGCTGGCCATCCTGAGCGGCTTGATCTTGGATGGGAGCCAATGGATGTCGCGCGGCCCGGCAAGCGATCTGGGGGCCGAAGGGCGTGAGATCGCCCGCAAATCGCAAAACGCCCGCTACTTGGCTGAAGCGGCCCAGGAGATGCTGCTTTTGCCCACCGGTCGCGAGGCGGAGTTCCGGCTTTTGGCCGAGCGTGCGGCGGGCAAACCCGTCCCGCCCTTGGTGGGCAACCGCCACTTCTGGTGTTCCGACTTTATGGTGCATCACCGGCCGGGGTATTACGCTTCGGCCCGGATGTACTCGCGCCGGGTGGCCAACACCGACGAAGCCTGCAACGAAGAAGGTCTCAAGAACCACCACATTGCCGACGGTTGCAACCTGCTTATCTGCCGGGGCGATGAATACGAAAACATCTACCCGGCCTGGGACTGGCAGAAGATACCTGGCACCACGGTGGTGCAGAAACCGGCGCTGGTGGGCTCGCCGCGGCGCATGGGGCAGAACTCTTTCGTCGGCGGGGTCTCCGACGGACGCTACGGGCTGGCCGCCTTCGATTTCCGCCGCGACGATCTTGCCGCCCGCAAGGTCTGGTGCTTTTTCGACGACGAGTACGTCTGCCTGGGAACCGCGATTTCCTCCCCCGCGGAATACCCCGTGGTAACGACGCTCAACCAGTGCCGGCTTCGCGGGCAAGTGGCGTGGGGAACCGCCGGACCGGGGTCCGCCGTGCAACGACTCCAGCGCGGCAGCCGGCCGCTTCATCAGCCGGCCTGGGTCTGGCACGACGGGGTGGGATATGTCTTCCTTCATCCCGCCGCTGTGCACCTCTGGGCCGACCAACGCGAAGGCTCGTGGTGGGAGATCAACCACGAGGCATCGAAGGAGCCCGTGGCGCTGGACCTGTTCTGCCTGTGGATCGATCATGGGCGCCGGCCAAACAACGCGGCGTATGCCTACTTGGTGGCGCCCGGGAAACGGCCCGAGGATATGTCGGCCCTGGCGGCTGGTCCCCCGGTCAAAGTGCTTCGCAATGATGCCGACTGCCAGGCTGTGGAGCACGCGGCACTGGGGGTGGCGGCTGCGGCGTTCTATCGGCCTGGCAACGTCTCGCCGCTCGGTGTGCCTGCCCTGTCGGTCCATACGCCATGTCTAGCCCTTTGGCGGCGGACGGCGGGCGGCCTCAGCGTGTCGCTCTGCAATCCCGAAAACAAGGAGGCCAAGATCGCCGTAGAGCTGGCAGGGCGATATGCCGGCCCGGGCGCAAGCACCGCCGACGGAAATCGGAAGACCCGCCTTGAAGTCAAACTGCCCGGTGGTGCCGAGGCCGGGCGAACCCAGACCTGCCAGCTTTCGGCGCTTTCGCAGTGAGGGCGCCAGACGCCCGCCGCTTTACAGAGGCGGTTCCGGCCGGAGCCCAGAGGGACGGGCGCCTTGGCCGGCTGCATCCAGCGCGGTCGTCAGGGTTCCTAAAAGGCGGCGGGCAGCCAACAGTGCCGCCCCCAAGGCCCCGGTCAATTGGGGCTGCGGCGGGAGGAGAACGGGCTGGCCCAGCGCGGCCGAAAGGGCCGAGTCCATCCCCGGCACCAGCGCCACCCCGCCCGTGAATACGATGGGCGTGGCCAGATGCCGGCTGGCCATGGCGGCCACCCGCGTGGCGATCGAGGCCTGCACGCCGGCCACGATATCTTCTGGGGCGACCCCCGAGGCCAACAACCCGATGATCTCGGTCTCGGCGAACACGATGCACATGCTGCTGATGACTGCGGGGCGGCGGCTCCGCCGGGCCAGATCGCCCAGATTGGCCAGGCGGACCCCCAGACGGGTCGCCAGCACCTCGAGGAATCGACCCGTCCCGGCAGCGCAGCGGTCGTTCATGGCGAACTCGGCCACGCTGCCATCCTCGTTCAGACGCAGAACCTTGCTGTCCTGCCCCCCCACTTCCACCACGGTCCGGGCCGCGGGCATCTGGTGCCGTACGCCCCACGCCTGGCACGTGATTTCGGTGATGGCCGCGTGGGCTTCGTGAATCAGTTTGCGCCCGTACCCGGTGGCCACCAGCAATCGGATTGCCGGGCGCTGCAACCCATGCTGGGCCAAAAGGCGGTCCAGCAATCCCAAGGCGATGGCCTCCTGCTCGACGCCCTGGTCGCACGCTCCCGCCGCCACCACCTCCAAGGTATCCGCGTCCAGCACGACCACTTTGATGGTCCGCGAACCGGCGTCGATTCCCGCACAAAGGTTCATGCGACAGGCCCTGGATTCAGACGCGCCGTTGCAACACGGTTTCTACGAGGGCTTCCAGCCGGGTGGCCAGGGTCGGTTCCAGCGGATCGAGCACCGGGGGGACCTCCAACTCGAGCACCGGCAGATCGGCAGCCCGGCGGATGTGGCGGGCCAATAGCGCCCCTTCCAAACCGCAATGGCTGGCCCCGGGGATTCGCGAAATGACCACCCCTTCCGCACCAAACCGGGCCGCATCGCGCACCACCCGCGCCGCGCGATCTGCCGGCGAGCCCACCATGGGATCGGCCAATGCCATACGGGCCAGGGCTTCCAGCGGCGGCACGTCCACCGGGATGGGATCCAACGCGTGGCAAAAGAGATATTCGGTGCCGCACACCCGCCCGCCGGCGTCCTCCAGCAGGTTCATCGCCCGCAGGTCCGCCACCGGATTGACCCAAAACACCCGCGCGGCATCTTTGGGTACCACCCCCTGGCCGGCGGCCACACGGCGTCGCACCTCGGCCAGAAGCCCTTCCAGCACGGCAGTCGCCTCGGCCGGGTCCGAGCAGAAATGGATGGCCAGCATCTCGGCCGCCAGCATCTCCAAAGCGGGCAGGGGGCACACCGGCGCAGTAAACACGGTCCACCGGAGTTGATCCAGCAGGCTGCGCACCCTGTTGGCCCGGCAAATGCCCCGGCGAAGCAAATCGTCGTTCAGTTCCTGGCCGGCGTAGCGGCCCAGGGCGCCGGCGACGCGGGCGAGTTCGGCCCGTACCGCCGCCACCTGACTGGCCGCAGCCACGAATCCGCCCGGCAGCTCCACCGCCGGCTCACCGGGATCGGGCTGGCGGCGATGCGGCATTTCCCACCACAGCACATCGTGCCCGAAGTCCTCCAGGCGCTGGGCGATGGCTGCCAGATCGTCGCACGTGGCCCCCACGCTGGCAATGAGCAGCCCCGGCAGCGGAAACCGGTTGCCCAGAACGAAGGCCCCCAACATGGCCCGCACCGGGCAAAACGAATCGTCGATGCCCAGGCGGTCGGCCGCCTGGAGCAGGCCGTCGCCATATTCCATCAGGCAGGGCGTCCACCATGCCCCATCGGGATAGAAGGCCACCAAGCTGGGCAGCGAAAAGGCCAGCACCGGCACGGTCCCCAGATCCTTCATCGCGCCGACCAGCCGCTTGCCCGACGCCTGATACTGCCGCAAACGGTCCTCTTCTGAAAGCACGAAATTCCACAGGCGCAGCGCGGCAGGCGACTGATCAAAACGCAGTCTCCGCAGGCGGACATCGCCCTGTTGTGCGTGGCGGCTCAAGGGACCGCCGTACCACGGTTCGCCCAAGCCGCTTGCCCGCAGGGCTGCATAGCGGGTGTCCCATTCCGCAAGGGTCAGTCGTTGGAGCAGTTTCGTCATGGAAGGGGCGTTTGCCGGGCTAGCGTTGCGGCCGCAGCAGAACCGTGGGGAACCAAAGACTCCAAAAACGCTTCCACCCGCGTCAGGATGCGGGGCCAAGTGCCCGCGTCGGGCCCGGCCGCGTCCAGATCGAGCACCGGCAGCCCGCATCGCGCTGCCAGGCGCGCCACCTCCGCATGCCACAAATCGCACCACACATAGCGGTGGACGATTATGCCCTGCACTTGCTGGCTGGTTATCTGGCCCGAAAGCCAGTGGTAAAGCGGCGAGTTGGGACGCCGCATGGCATCGGGGAAGGCATCGAAGTATGCCCGGGCAAGCTCCTCGAAGGGGTCGCTCTCGATGGCGTGGGGGTCGAAAGGCCGAGGGAGCGTCCGCGGGCCTCCTTCAGTCCCATCGACCACGATGCGTGCACCTGCCTGTTCGATGAGGTCGTACAGCCGGTAGTCGTCGTGGAGCAAGGGTCCGCCAACCAAAGCCACCCGCACGCCGGCCTCCGAAGTGCCTTGGGTGAAGCAGTCCGCCGGCACGGCGATTGACGCGGGGTGGGTCCCAGCAGCAATCCTGTGGGCCGCCGATGCGGCGACGCTGGGCGGGGTCGGCTCCGGCTCCTCCAGCGGTCCGCGCAGCCAAGCCAGTGCCTCAGCGTACTGCCGGGCCGAGCATCCGGCCGGCCGATCGCGCCAAGCCTGCCGCGCCGCGTCGTATCGCTGCATGACCGCCGCCAGGTCCGCAGGCCGGGGTGCCCTGCCTCCAAGCCGCTGGAAAAAGCGCCCCAGGCGCCGCAGTTCGTCCCGATAGAATTGCCTTGCAACCTCCGTCTGCCAGGTCCTGGGAATATTCATGAGAAACACAGGGTGGGTGCAGCCCTGGTCGTCCCCTGCGGCCAAGGCCGCCGCATAGCGCATCTGATCGCACGTGGTGGTGGCGATGGCCAGCATGCCGCAAGCGTCCTGACGGCATCCAAGGGCAGAAGACGACCAGCCGCAAGTGGCCTCGATCCATGCGGCTGCGTAGGGACATACGCCTCGCCGGATTGCCACCCCAGATTCGCGTGCCCCGCGCAATCTCAGCCACTGGGGGCGGACCCCATGGGCCGCGATCCACTCCGGCGGCACCAGCGGGTGACAATAAGTGACGGTCAGGGGCCAGTTCACCGCAAATCCTCGGCCCGCTGGGCGCGAACCGTCTCCAACAGCGCTTCGACCCGCATCGCGATCCGCGCCGAGTCGGAAGGCCAGTAGTCGGTCTCGATCCGCAGGTACGGCAGGCCCAGTTCGTTCTCGGCCAGCCGGCGGACCTGGTACGATTCGACATCGTACGTCAGACAGGCCTGCCAGATGAGTTCGATGAGGCACTCGGGCCGATAGCGCCGGGCCAACTGCCGCAGTACCTCGAACCGCCGGCGGTTGGGCGTCATCACGGAGCAGGGAAGGTGGAAATAGGTCTGGGCCAGGGCCCGCAGCGGATCGGGCGCCGACTCGTCGGCGTCTTCCAACAGGGGCTTCAAACCGGTGCAGTTTTCCATGGCCACCACCAACCCTCCGCTTTGTTCGATGATTTCCAGGACGCGTTCGGCCCCGTGGACCATGGGTACGCCGGTCAACAGCACGCGCACGCACCCCTCCGTACCGGGTTCCGGAGGCGCTTTGCGATAGAAATCCAGCACGCGTTCATACTGTTCCAAGGCGGCCGGCATGGCGGCAATGCTGCTTTTCAGCCGCAGCAACTGCCGGCCGGTAAGCGGGGGGCGATCGCTGGCCATCAGCTCGGCCAGTTGCCGGCGCAGCGCCCGCTGGCGATTCATCGCCCGCATCGCCTCGCGCAAAGCGCTGGCCGTAATTCGCCTGCCAAAGCGGCTCTGGAGTTCATCGCGAAACTTCCGCACCTCCCGGTACCAGTGCTCCTGCGCGTCGGCATCGTCTGGCTTGTGCGGCAGCTCCAGCACGTACACCGCCCGCGACTGGGCCAACAACTCGTACATCTTCTTCTTGCCGTCGCAGGTGGTCTCGCCCACCACCAGGTCGGCCATTTCCAGAAAAGGATTGCTTCGCTGCACATGGTAGCCGAAGGTCGATTTGATGAGCGGGCACAGATTGGCCGGCAGATATTCTTCGGCCGCCGGAATGGTCTTGGCCGAGCCGCCGCACAAAAGCACTGGCACGCCGCCGGCCGCCATGATCAACTCGCGGGGGGTGAACTCGCAGAGGATGCCGACGACCGGCTGGCCCTGGGCCTTGGCCTGGACCGCGTATTGGTAACAGTGTTCGAGCATCTTGTCGAACCACGCCGCGGGATGTTCGGCGTGCCCGGGGCCGCAGGCCGGCCGGACGCCAGCACACGCTGCCGAACCTGCCTCAGTCGCTCGCCCGTGATTGCCACTGCTCGGACAGCCTTCCGGCTCCATCGCCATTCTCCACGCCTGCGCAGGCCTTCAGCCCCTTTTGCGCGCCACGAACATCCCCTGCGCGATTTTGCCTTGCCGGGCCAGTTGGTGCATGAACTGCATTTCATTGGCCAGGGCGTCGAACTGCACCGTATCGAAACCCAGGATCCGCAGGGCATCGTAGGCCAACTGCACCTGCATCATATCGCAATACAGCTCCACGCAGCGGGCGAAGCGCCCGGTATCGCGGGCTACCAATACCTCGCACCCCGAGGCCTCCAGCAGCGCCGCGTAGCCCGGCAGGTCCAGCACGCTGGGGAACTTCATGAAACGGAGCCACCGGTCCGCCTCGCCGTCGGTCAGCCCAGCCGGTCCTTCCACCCAGTCGGTGAAAGCCAGGACGCCGCCGGGGCGCAGCAGTCGGACGGCCTCGGCCAGCAAAGCCCGCTTATCGACCACGTAACACCAGGCGTCTTCGCCCCAGACGAAATCAAAGGCGGCGTCCGAAAGGGGCGTGGCCGAGGCGTCGGCCTCCACAAACCCGATCCGGTCGCTCACTCCCGCAGCCTGGTTCCGCGTGTGCCCTTTGGCGATGACGGCCGGGGTGGCGTCCACGCCGATCATCCGGGCTACCCCGCACCACCGCAGCAAAAAGCGCATCCCCGCCCCGGTACAGCAGCACAGGTCCACGCCCACCATGCCCGCCTGGATACCGGCCGACGCGGCCAGCTCCCGCGAGGATTCCAAACCGCCCAGATGGATCTGCTCGCCCATCAACAATTCCCAAAGCTCGGCTTCCGGGCCGCTATAAACAGCCTGCACGTCGGCCAAACCAATGCCCTGGAGCGACTTCATGATTGGTTCCCTGCGGGCCTGCGACCTGCCACTAGCGCACTTTGGACCAGTCCCCCACGACGAGCCGGGATGCCAACGGTCCTTTATAACGCCGCGTCTGCCCGGCTCGCAACCGGGTTCACCGCCATAGCCGGGCCCAATCGGAGATCACACACCTTTAGCCTGACACCAGGCCGGACATCGCAATATCGGCGTCTGCGCCAGTCGCTGGTCAGAGTGCTGTACCCGATGCCCAGGGCCAGCCCACCGATACTGGGGTGCCAAGCAGGGCGTGCCTGGGCTCCTTGCTGAGCTACTTGCTATTTGCTGCCGAAACCCCGCCGTCATCTTCTTGCACCGATAAATGGTGGTCTTGGGGGCGCTTGACAAGCGGAAATCGGCCGCCGACGATCGTAATCGCGCCACTGCTGTGAAGGAGTGCCAGCCGGCACAATGGCAAGAACCTCGTAAACCCACCAGCCGATTTTCGCGGTGCCCGCCACGAACATTCGGGACAGTCTCCGCCAGCGGTCATTGGGAATCGCCATGCAACTACGAGGGTGCCTGAGGCGTCATGGCCGTCTCTTTCGGATCGTCTTGGGATGCTTTGCCGCGATGGTCTCCGCGACATGCGCGGACTGTCCAACCGCCGCGCAAGGCGATTCCCTTGCGGCCCTGGTCGAAGCGGATTGGATCGCGCAGGAACACCGCCGTGGACGCTCGGCCGATTCCCCTGCGGCCATCGAAGACGCGCTAACGCGGGGCGAGCGGCTATTGGGCCATCTGGCGGCGGGCAACCCCGCGCCGGACCTTCGCAAGGAGCGGGCAGGGTTAGGACGCCTGCGGGCGGCCGCCCAACGCCTCGAGTCGGTCGGACCTGCGGAGCGGCTGGCTCTCTATTACGAGGTGCGGCGAGTGGTCCGGCAGATCGCTTTGAAGAACCCCCTGCTCGCCGGCCGGCCGATCGCGTTTCTCAAACGGCATCGCTTCATCTGCCAGATGCTGCACGAGTACTTGGGGTACTACTACGATTACGGCGACATTGCCGGAGGCGGGGTCTTCGTGCTGGAGGAGCCGGGGCATTCGCTACGTGTGCGGGACCTCATTGAGGGCCGGCTGCCGCGGGGCAACTACTCAACGCTGGCCGCTTCGTTCGACGCACGAACGCTCTATTTTGCTTTTGCCGAGCGGGCCATGCGCAAGCCCGACTTCTACTCGCCCGAGCGGCGGTGCTTCCACCTCTACTCGATCGATGTGGCCGGCGGCCGGCTCCGCCAACTGACCGATGGCCCCCACGACGACTTCGATCCTTGCCCCTTGCCCGACGGCGCCGTGGCGTTCATGTCCACGCGGCGCGGGGGATTCGGCCGGTGCCACAACCCTTGGGAGCCCCTGCCCGCCTACACGCTGCACCGCCTGGAGCCCAGCGGCCAGGTGCGCACGCTCTCGCTTCACGAGACGAACGAGTGGCACCCTTCGGTGCTGGGCGACGGGCGAATCGTTTACGTGCGCTGGGACTATGTGGATCGCTCCGCCGCGAACTACCACGGCCTGTGGGCCACCAACCCGGATGGCACCAATCCCCAAATCCTCTTCGGCAACTATACGGAGCGGATCAACGCCTGCTACCAGCCCCGGGCGGTGCCCGGCTCGAACAAGATCGTGTTCGTGGCTGGCGCCCATCACGCGGCCGTGGGCGGATCGCTGGCGTTGTTCGATCCTTCGCGCGCGGGTCTGGACCCGCGCACCGGCCAGGACGACTTCGCCTCGATCGAGGTCCTCACGCCCGAGGTGTGTTTTCCCGAGGCGCCGGGCTGGCCCCAGAGTTACTTCCACAGCCCCTGGCCCCTTTCGGAAGACTGCTATCTGGTAGCGTTTTCCTTCGAGCCCTTGCCGGGGATGGGGCCCGGCGTCAAACGCGACACCGCGACAGGGATCTACTATTTCGACCGCTTTGGCAATCTGGAGTTGCTGTACCGCCAGCCGGGTATCTCGGCCATGTACCCGATCCCGTTGAGCCCGCGGCCCGTGCCACCCGTGTTGCCCAGCATCGTCGACCCGGCCCTGGCGGACGAAGGCGAATTGCTGCTGGCCGACGTCAACCAAAGCCTTTTTCCCTTGCCTTGCCCGGTGGTGGCGTTGCGGGTGTATCAGGTCTTGCCCAAGACCGAGACCCACGTGGCCAACCAGCCGCGCCTGGGCTATGCCAACGCCGAGAGCGCCCGGATGCTGTTGGGGACGGTGCCGGTGGAAGCGGACGGTTCGGCGTATTTCCGCGTGCCGGCCCGCAAACCGCTGTATTTTCAGGCGGTGGATGCCTCGGGCCGGGCGGTGCAAACCATGCGGAGTGTGGTGTACCTTCAGCCGGGCGAGCGGCGCGGATGCGTGGGTTGCCACGAGCGCCCCGGGACGGCCCCACCGCGCCGCGCAACACTCGCCGCCGCGCGGGCTCCCTCGGCCATTGCACCGGGCCCCGACGGCACGCGCCCCATGTCCTTCCCGCAGCTTGTGCAGCCGGTGCTCGATCGCCATTGCATCCGCTGCCACGACGGTTCGGGGCGTCCCGGCCAGTTCTTACCCGCCCTGCTTGGCGAGCGGGCCGGCGACTTTTCGATCGCCTACCAGAACCTCAAGCCGTATGTGCGGTGGAACGAGTGGGGCGGGGCGAGCATCGACCAGACTGTTACCCGGCCGGGGCACGGCGGCGCGCTCCAAAGCCGGTTGGCCCAAGTGCTCGACGACGCCACGCACCGCCAGCTCCGCCTGCCCGACTCCGACCGCGCGCGGATCCTTTTGTGGCTCGATGCCAACGCGCCATTTTATGGCGCCTATAGCGAAGCCGAGCGGGCAGCCCAGCGCCGCGGCGAGGCGATTCCCCCGCCGCGGGTGCAGTGAATCTTGCCTTGTTGCACCTCCGGAGAGCCACGCGCCTTGCTACCGGCGGAGCAACCGGCTTCAGATCGAGTCTTGGGGGCCACGATAGCTCAGGGCCCCGGCGCGGAGCATTGCTGCCCGGGCGCGGGCTTCTGCTGACCGGCCGTAACCGGCGTGGCCGTGGGTTTGACGTGTTCGTAAGGGGCCAGGGAATCGACAGGCAGCGAGCCTTCCCACACGATGGCAGCGTACTGGCCTGTTTGATCGATCCAGGCCTGGCCGAGGAGGGGCCTTTGGTCGGCCCGGACCTCAACCACCAGCCGTTTGCTCAGCAATACCCGGTTGGGATGCAAGCTGTAAAAGCGATCCGAGTAATTCGTAAAGGAGAAGCACGCGGCCTGGAGGGCTGCCAAAGCGCGAGGCGTTACCGAGCGGGGATTGTGGGCCGCTTCCAACACCACTTCCAACGTGCCGTGGGGATTGTCAGCCACGAGCTGGCGGACCAGCCCAGCGGCCTCGTGCCGTCGGGCATCGAAATCGGTCGCCCGAAGATGCAGCGAAAAGGCGGCGGCGCGGTCCGCGGCCGGCGGCAAGCCGGCCGGCGAGCCATCCAGCGCCACCGTCGCACTCCACACCGGAGACTCCGGCCGATGCGGCGAAGACGCATGGGGCAACACGGCGCGGGGCCTTGGGGCGCGGGGTTCGAGCGAGGGCCCGGCCGGGTCGAACTCCACCCCCAGCGCCTCCTGGGCCTCGGCCATCACGTCGTACATTTCGTCAAGCGACATGCTCGGCGTGTGCAGCACGTAGTAAGGTGGCCGCGGCTGATAGCGGAGGCCCAAGCGGTGGGCATTCTGCCGGAACTCGGTGCCTGGCAGCACGGAAAGATAGAAGACCTGCACGGTGCTGAACAATTTCGCTTGCAGAACTTGGTCCAGCGTGCGGCGGAAGCTGTCGGCCGTCTGCCCCGGCAGTCCCAAAATCAGGTCCAGCCGCACCGCAATGCCCGCGCCCAACAGGGCCCGCAGCCCCTCTTCCAAGGCCCGGCGGTTGGTATGGCGGCCCATGAGCGAGCCCACCTCGGGATCGAGCGATTGCAACCCCACTTCCACTTCGGTGAAGTGGGCCCGGCGGAGCCACTCGGCCGTCGAGTCCCGAATGCCCTCGGCCCGCAACTCCCCGAAAAACCGGAAACGCCGGTCGGGATTCCCCTCGGCCAGCAGGCGGAGGAAGGACTCGAAGTCGGGCCGCTGATTCAGCGTGGGGTCCAACAGCACGATCTCTTCCACTCCGTGCCGGACCGCGTAGTCCAGATGGGCTCGGATCTTCTCGGCCGACAAATAGTACAGCCGGTCGTATGCCTTCGGATAATAGCAGAACTTGCAGCGAAACCGGCATCCCCGCACGGTCTCGAGCATCATCAGGCGTTCCGGCCCCGGATCGAGGATGCCGGCCAAGTAGGGCGATGATACTTCATCGAGGCTCCCCAATACCGAACGGCGTGGCGGCAAGGTCGGCGCACTTTGGCGCCACAAGCCGGGGATGGGCGAGCCGCCCGACGCCTTGCCAGGCCCCCCCTCGCAAAGCCACTTCAGCAGGTCCGCGAATGTCTGTTCGCCTTCGCCAATGACGGCGTAATCCACTGCGGGGTGCTCCAGCACCCAAAGATTATCCGCGGTGATCTCTGGACCGCCCAAGACCACCTGCACCTGAGGATCGGCCTGCTTGAGGGCTTGGGCAAGCCACAGCGAGCGCTCGATATTCCACAGATAGCAGGAGAAGCCCACCAGCCAGGGCCTGCGCTCCAGCACGGCCCGCAGCAGACCTTGGTCGCCCCACTGGTTGACCCACGGGCCGGGCAGGATCTCCAACTGGCAGGCTTTGTCTAACTGCTGCCGCTGGGCATACAGCGCCAGATATCCGGCCGCCAGCGGAACGTTGCCTTCGGCAGGCGCCTGTTCGACCGGCGGAATCGGAAGCTGGACCAGTAACACACGCCGATGGCCCATAAGCGGCTTGGCCGAACCACGCGGCAGTGGCCTTTTCCCCATACCCTTTCACCGCAATCATGGAATTTTACCGCCCCGGGGCGCTGTGGGCCGGAAAACTAGCCAGGCGACCCGACGTTGCTTCCAAGAGGCCAAAGCTCGATACGCAGACACGCCCGGCGGGAATGGGGGGGCAGCCCCTTGGCAGACTGGGGGCCGGGTGACAGGAAGAGGCATCAGGCCGCTCGTGCGATGCGGGCCAGCGCGGCCTCGATCCGAGCTACCTGGCTTTCAGGCGAAAACCGCTGGCGGACCAGGGCCGCTGCGGCTTGGCCAAAGGCCCGGCACCTGCAAGGATCGGCCAATAAGGCGATGATGGCTTCGGCCAGCGCGCCGCTATTGGCTGGGGGAACCAATAGCCCGGTCTCGCCCGGCCGAATGCACTCGGGCATGCCTCCGACCGTGGTAGCCACCACAGCCAGCCCGGCCGCCATCGCCTCCAAAAGCACCAGGGGGAAGCTCTCTTCCACCGAGGCCAGTACGCACAGGTCCAAAGCCGCCAGCACCCGCCGGATATCGGTGCGGTGCCCTGCCCAAACGATTCGTTCGGCCACACGCAACTGCTTGGCCGCGGCCTTGACCTGCGCGGCATAGTGCGGCGACACTTCGCTTCCGACGACGACCAAGCGAGCCCCGGGCACTGCCGCCAGCACCCGAGGCAGAGCACGCACCAGATAGACATGTCCCTTGCGGGGAATGACGTTGCCGATGATGCCCACCAAGCGGTCTTCCGCAGATACGGACCACTCGGCCCGCACCTCCTGCCGGGCAGACTCCGGTACGGGCGCCAGTGCCGCTGGGTCGATGAAATTGTGGATAGTCTCGATCCGGCTGGCCGGAACGAGATTCCACCGGCAATGAAACCGCCGCGTGGCGTCGCTGACCGCGATGACCAGATCGTTCAGCGGCCAATGGAGCTGGAAGTGGCGGGCGTGGGCTGTGGCCGCGCACGGCCTGCCGCTGAAAAACCGCAATAACACGCCGAAGAAGTGAGCGCGGCTCATGTGGGTGTGGATGACTTCGATCCCGCGTTCTCGGACCACGGCGGCCATGCGCCGCAACTCGTCCAGGGGCAGCCGGTGGAGGTCGGACCGCACCACCTCGACCGACCCGTCGGCGAACTGATCGCCAATCCAGGCACCTGGCCGACATACCAGCGTCACCCGGTTGCCCCGGCGTGCAAGCTCCCGGGACAGCAGCAGGCAGTGCCGCACCGCGCCGTTGACATCCGTTCCTGAGGTGATCTCCATGATATTCATGGACGCCTGCTCGCCGCGTAAATGAGGGATTTGCCGGCGCCATTGCCAGACGGAATGCGGCGATTCTAGTCGGTCGGGGACTCGGCCGGGAGACGAAAAAAACCGCGGCAGCAAGTACAAAGGGCGATCCGTCCCCGCAACATAGGCTACAAAATAGCTAGAACGCACCCCCCATCATAGTGCACTGCGCGCACTGTTACCCCGCCTGTGCAGAAGAGAGATCGCGCGCCCGGAAAGAGGATCAGGCGCCTTGCAGCATTCGAGTACGGCGGGCTCGCCGCTCGGCCCGCAGCCGGGCCCGGCGCTTGACTTCGCTGGGCTTCTCGTAGTACTCGCGGCGGCGCATTTCCTTCTTGATTCCGCTTCGCTCGACCAGCTTCCGGAAGCGGCGCACCGCCTCTTGAATGGATTCATTTTCCCGCAACGTCAGTTTGACCACTCAAACCTCCTTTCTTCTAGGACTGTGGTGACTACCCATTCGGCTACACTGCCGATTTTCCGCAGTAAAAGTTACCGCCGCAGCCGCCTTCTTGCCCCCGCGCAAGGGACCTGCCCGCCTGGTTGGGGATGCTCTCCCCCACGCCATGGCGATCCGCTGCGCCTGCTCTATCGGCCCCCGAGCCAGCACACGGCGCACAGGCAGCGCCCAATTGGCACATGGGATGCATTGGCGACCATGTAATTTACACTCCGACGGGGTAGCTTGTCTACGTGGCCCGTACCCTTTTGGGTGTTAAGATGTGTGACCACAGTCGCAGTCGCTTTTTCCCGCGGGAGAAGCTGGCGTTGCCCGAGGTTGCCCCTACAGCGAGGGGGGAATGCGGAGGCACGGGGCTGGGCAACTTGGCCATGTCGGCTCTACTGCCTGCCATTTTGGTGGTAATGCATTGGCGGCTTTGGGCAGAGGGCACCGGCGCATTGAACCTCCGCAGGGTGTATACTGCTGCCGGTTGCCGTAGTGCCCGGGCAGCGTTAGAGAGACCGGCAGTTGTTCGATGATTCGCAGGCGCTCGGGGTGGGCCGAACTCCTGATTTCGACATGTTTTCGACGAGGGATCCGATCATGCCAATGGCCGGCTTTATGACATGGCAGCGGCGCAGGCCGCTACGGCGCATGCTTGCCGCCGCGATTCTCGGGGCGTTGTGCGCGGTGATCTTGGGCTTTGGGTGGGGCTACTTGGGTGCGGCCGAGACGGGGGCATCTCCTCAGCCACAGCCGGCCCGCTGGACGCCGAGCGATCCGCCCAACCAGCCAATCGGGCAGGCCCGGGGAATTTACCCGGGCCGAGTGGTGTGGGTTCACGATCCCCGCGTGGCCCGCTGGGACGGCAATCCCGCCAGCGGGGGCTGGTATGAGGATAAGTTCACGAATCCGGAGTTGGCGGCCCAGATGCTCAGCCGCAGCCTCCGCCTTCTGACCGGTGCGACGAGCGACTCGGCGGCGTGGGAGGCGTTGTTTCGGCATTTCAATCGGACGCAGGGCCGTGGCGATACAGGCTACCGGCCCGGCGAAAAAGTGGCGGTCAAGCTCAACATGAACTGTTCGCCGGGGCATGAGCCCGCTCCGACCCACGGGCTGTACAACACCCCGCAGGTGACGCTGGCCCTGTTGCGGCAGTTGGTCAGCCAAGCCGGGGTGCGTCAAGAGGACATCGTGGTGTACGACGCCTCACGGTTCATCAACGACACGATCTTTCGTCCTGCCCATGCGGAGTTTCCCGGGATCCGGTTCGAGGACCGCGAGGGGGGCGATGGACGATACAAGGTGCAGCCCGATAAGGCGGCCGCCTTGCACTTTGCCGATCCGAGCGTGCCAGACAGCGGCCGGACCTACCTGCCCACCTGCGTGACGGGCGCGAGCTACTTGATCAACGTGGCGCTATTGAAGGGCCACAGCCTAGCGGCCGTGACCCTTTGTGCCAAGAACCACTTCGGCTCGGTCTATCGGGAGAACACCGGTCCGCAGGACCCGCACCGCGGTTGGAATCCCAGCAACCTGCACGAGACCATCACCACATTTCGCCGGCCCATGGGCACCTACAACGCTCTGGTAGATCTGATGGGCCACAAAGACCTGGGCGGCAAGACCGTGTTGTATCTCATCGACGCTTTGTACGCCGCTCCGCACCAGAGCCAGCGGCCGGAGAAGTGGCAGTCGCCTCCGTTTTCCGGGCATTGGACCGCCAGCCTGTTCGCCTCGCAGGATGCGGTGGCGCTGGAGTCGGTGATCGTCGATTTTTGTGCCGCCGAAGAGACCGCGGTCCGCATGGTCGGGGCGGTGGACAACTATCTGCACGAGGCGGCACTGGCCAATCAGCCCCCGTCCGGTGTCCGCTACGATCCTGAGGGTGACGGCACGCCGCTAGCCAGCCTGGGTGTGCACGAGCACTGGAACAACCCGCACCAGCGCCAGTACTCGCGCAACCTGGGGATTGGCCGCGGTATCGAGCTAGTTACTGGCCCTTGAGGTGCCCCCCTTTTTCAGCTCGCCCAGCATTTCCAGCAAGGCTGCGGTGATTTTGGTCGAGGCCTCGATCTCCACGCGACTGGTGCCCAACCAGGTCTCGTACCCGCCCAGGGCGTGTTGCTCGGGCGTGGGCAGATAGCCGTAGGTGCCGTTGGCCAGCGAAATAGTGAACGACGGTTTGAAAGGGTTTTTGGCCTTCAGTTCCAAGCCGGTCTCGACGAACGTTTCGAAGGGGATGGTGGTGATGCCCAGGTCGCCGATCCGCACCGCCTGCAGGATAATGCGGATCGTGGCGGGCGACTCCTGCTGTTGCACGACGCGATGGGCATAGGTCCGCTCGTGAGGAAACTTGTCCGGCCACTCGGGATGGGCCAGGATCTCGCGGGCGCGGGCCAACTGCTCGGGCGTTGGCTTACGCACCGCCAGTTCCAGCTCCCGCTGCCGAATGCCCAACGGCACCCAGTCATGGTAGGTCAGCTTCGGGCATTGGGCGAAGACGGCCTGGGCCACGTGCTCGGCCACCAGGCGCATCTTCTCATAAGGGGCGAACTTCTCGGGCGGTGCCCCATAGTTGATGCTGTTGATGTTCCCACTGGTGCCGTTGGACATGATGCCTACAAACGGCGGATCGAGCCGATCCGCCCCGAGAAGCTGCTGGATGCGGTCGGCGAACATGGCGAAGTAATCGGCCGAGATCTCCGGCCCCCGCGTCCCCCCCACGTAGTGCAGCGAGTAGTTGGCCAGCAAAGCAATCGGCCGGCCGTCGGTCGCCTGGACGACCAAAAAGGCAATCTCCGGATCCACGGGCCCGGCCGGCTCCAGAATATCCGGGTGCAGATGACCAGGGTTCATCTTCACCTGGTCCTGGCCGCCGAACGGATTCAAGGCCCGCGCGCCGGGTTTCATCCGCCAGCGGCGGTTGAACACGTGCCGTGGCTCCTGGGCGGTACCCCAGGCGATCCGAGCTGGCTGAAGGTTGTTCACTGCCCGGCGCAGCCCATCGGCAATCCGCCGCACCAGGAACCGCTGGTAGTCGTTGAACTCGCTGTTCGGCACCAGCACATTCTGGGACCGGGCACTGGTGGCCGAGTGCGTGTGAGTGGCCGAAATCAACAGATGGTCCGGGGCCAGGCCGGTCTGCTTCTGGACCTGGCGTTTGGCCTCGTCCAGCACTTCGCGGGGGACACCAAGGCTATCGACCACCACGATCCCGATCCGCTCGATTCCGTTGTCCAGGACCAGGCACCGTGCATGAAGCTCGTCGTGGATGTGGGTGGCGGCGGGGGCGCTCCAGCCGCCCACGATCGGTTCCCCCAGAAACGGCGTGATGTTGCTCGTGGCCGCCCCGGCCCGAAGCACTGGCTTGCCCTGAGCTGCCGGGCCCCTTTGCTCCGCGCTGACTGCTAGTGCAACCCAACAGGGGGCCAAGAGGCCCAACACCCAACCGGCCAAGGCCGGGGACACGCACCGCCGCATACTTTTCCGCCCACGGACCGACTCGCTCATGGCCTTCTCCTCCCAGGCAACAGGTAACCGGACTTTTTGCCCTGCCGCTTGACCCCTCAGCGAAAGAGGGGGCAAGCGCGTAACCAGCATGCACAACCATGCAAGTATGGTAGCACGTTTGCCGGCCAGATGCCCCCCTTCTCCTTTGCCAGGCGAAGGGGAGAGGGTGGAGTTTGATTCTGCAACAGTTCGCATGGCAGCCGCAAAGCCAGCGGTCGCTGGATTCTGCCCAGTCAAGTCGGCCAGGCACCCTGTGCTCATCAGGCCCGAAATCGTGCGACACACGGTGTCAGGCCGCGGGGCTGCCCAGTGGCTCCACTGCTCGCCTTGCGGCAAGCGGCGGCACGCTGGATAGTTTCCGGCCCGCAGGCACAGGCCATAAAGGCTGCACTGCTTGCCTTGCGGCAAGCAATGGCACACGGCCTGAAACGGGCCTTTTGGCACGCCACGCCCAGAGTGCGGCGCGCGTAGTGCCCCCGGCAAACGCGCGAACTATGATTAAGGCGTTGGAAACCAACGTAATTTGAAAGAAATTCCGGCGCTGGGACGTTTATTGCCGGGCGCGGCACGTGCCGACCATGCCGGCCCGCAAAGGGCGCGGCCTCGGGGCTATGCCGGTCTGGGCGGCTGCCCGAGGGGCGCTACCGACGTTCCCGCCATGGGTTCCTGTGAGGGGGAGAAAACCATTTGAAAGACGAAACCGAGTCACTGCCCATCACGCCTTCTCTAAAAGGGAAAAGGCTTCCCGTAGCAATTTGCATCCTCGGGGTGGCGGTGGGTTTTGCCCCGCTTGCCTTTGGGGCTACTCAAGCGTGGTCGCGGGCGATTGTCGAAGGACTGGCGGGGCTGTCGGCCATTTGTTGGTTGGGGGGCAAGGCGCACAGGCTTCGATGCCTTTGGCTTCCCGCGGCAGTCGCCGCACTGGGATTGGTGCAGGTGGTGCCCATCCCTGAGGGGGCCCTGGCCGCGGTCTCGCCGTTTGCCCGCCAGAAGTGGCGCGAAGCCCGCGAGGCGACGGGGCTGGAGTGTTCGGCACGGCTGTCGGTGGCGCCGGCACACACGCTTGCGGTGCTTCGCGAGGCGTTTGTTTTCGCGCTGGTCATGGCGATGCTGGCCGAACTGGCCCAGCATGATTGGGCGGCCCGGGGGCTTGCCTGGTGCCTGGCCGGTGCGGGGTGGGTGGTGTTGCTGCTGGGCTTGGCGACGTGGCCCTTCCGCGGCGCCCCGCTGTTGGGCTTTCACGACATGCGAGGCCCGCTTAAGTCGTACAAAAGTCCGCTGCTGGAGCCCGCCCACAGTGCGGGTTTCGGCTATGCCGAGCGGGTAAAGGTGGGCCGGGTGTCGTACTCGGTGGTGTCGTGGAACGTGGGAGACACCTTCGGCCCGTATGTGGTCAGCAACCACTACGGAGGCTGCCTGGAGCTGACGATTCCTTTGGCCGTGGCGCTTTTGGCTTGGGGAGCCCAGGGGCGGACAGGGCGGTGGAAGCGAGCGTTTGGTCGGCTGCTGGCGGCGGGAATCGCAGGGGCCGCCCTCGCGACCGTGGCAATAGGAGCCAAATCGTGGGCTGGAACGGCGGGCTTGGTGTTGGGATTGGTGTGGGTCAACTGGCAGGCCTCGGCCGGCCGATGGCGGCGGGCCTGGAGGGCGGCTTTCGCCCTGGTCATGACCGCCTGGATCGCGGCGTTCGCCGTGGCCGCACGCTGGGACCTGGCTGGAATGGTGCAGCGCGCGGGACTTCCCCAGCCGGTGCCAAAGCTGGCCCAATCGCTCCAGAAATCGGTGCGGGGACGGTGGGAGATGTGGCGGTTGTGCGGCCGGATGTGGGCCGACGCACCCTGGACAGGGCTGGGCCTGGGGGCATTTGCCGATGCCTATCCGCATTACGCCGCTGACCAGGGGCCGGCCAAGGCGTGGGACGAGCCCGTGCGGCCAGTGGCGTTTGCCCATGCCGATTACCTCCAATTTGCGGCCGAAGCCGGCTTGGCGGGTTTGGTGTTGGCGGGTGCGTTCGTAGTGGCGGCTTGGCGACACGTGCGGCGAAATTGGACCGTGGCCGTCGCTGGCCCCCAGCGGGCACTGGCCATCGGGCTTGCCGGCGCCTTGGTCGCCTTCTTGCCCCACGGCCTATTCGATTGGAATCTGCATGTGCCGGCCAACGTTTTGTTGCTGGCGGTGGTGATAGGTGCCTTGCTGGGAATTTGCGGGGCGGAAAACATCCAGGCGCAAATGCCCGCACCCCGGCGGCAATGGTTGCGGGAGGCCGTGGCGGTGGCCACAATCGCCGCCGTCGGCATGTGCCTGTGGGGCGCCACGCAAGAGATGTTTGCCGACCGGGCGGCGGCGCCTTTGCGCCTGGCCCTTTTGGGCCAACGAATGCCCCGAGTAACGCCCCAGGAAAAGCAGGCGGCTTTGCAGGCGGCGCTGGCCGGAGGACTTTGGGCCGCCGAAGTAGGTCCAGCCCGAGCCGAGTATGCGGAGCTTATAGGCCGGGCATACCTCCACTTCTCGGAAGGCACGGAAGCAGGCGAGTTGGCTGCTGCCGAGCGGTGGTTCGGCCGCGCTTTGGCCCTGGCCCCGCTGCGTGCCGACCTACGCGATACCCTGCGGGAGCTCCGCCGCGCCCGGCGCGACGCGCAATAGCCCGGCCCGCCCCGTCTTCTACCGCTTCTTTACCGTCATGCTGATCCCGTAGCTTTCCATCATGATGAACGAGGTGTCCAGGGCGGGGTTCGTGGTAATCGCCTTGATGTAGCGGGGATCGGGCATGGGCGGGTGCATGTCGTGGCCCAGGATCAATCCGCCGGGACGCACCAGCGGCAAGAGCTTATTCAAGTAGTCGAGGTAGCCCTTCTTGTCCGCATCGAGGAACACCAGGTCGATAGGGTCTTTGTGCTGCTGGACGGTCTCGTGGGCGTCGCCCTCGATGATGGTGATCACATCGGCGACCCCGGCCTTTTGAAAGTTGGCCCGGGCCAGCTTGACCTTTTCGGGGTCGATCTCGTGGGTGAAAACCTTGCCGCCCGAGGCGCGGGCCCCCAAGGCCAGCCAGATGGTCGAGTAGCCGCTGGAGGTGCCGATTTCGACGACCCGCTTGGCCCCGATGGCTTCGGTCAATTGGCGCAGCACGCGACCTTCGCGGGTGGTTACGTTGAGATACCACGTGCCTTTGGCCATCTCCTCCAGAGTGGCCAAAGCCCGCTTCTCGGCCTCGTCCTTTGGCACTGGAGGGCGATCGAACTCCGGGCCGCCCCCGAATTCGAAACCCCGGCGCTCGGACCGCGACTTCGGCGCTTGCGCTACCGCAAGGGCAGCAAACTGCCAGGCGGTTGCCCACACAGCGATCCACAATACGGCGTGCTTCATCTGCGAGCTCCACGGTTCGGCAGGTAACGACGGGTTGCCCGGGCCGAGTGGCCTTATGCTAGCCGACGCCGCAAGGCCCGGTCAATACCTAGGTGGGCTGATTCATTCCCAGGATTACCGAAGCGGGTAAGGAAAAAACGCTCTTTGTCGGCCACCTTGCGGCTGGCGATCATGATGCGGAACAGAGGGGCGCTGCGGGCCTTCACTTGGGCCGAAGAAAGCTGTACGCTCGTGTTTTCTATCCTCTGCGGGGCAATGAGAACCGAGGGCCAAAAAGGAGCGTCGCACCATGGCAACCCAAGGGGATCGACAGGCAAGGGGCGTGATCCTGGCTGGGGCACCGGTTATCAATGCGGCGGTATATCACCGTATCCGATTCGCGGTATTGGACCCGGTGGTGTACCTTGAAGTGCCGGCGGCCAACGGGGGTTTCCATCGCGTGCTGATTCTCCGTGACATCGAGCGGGAACGGGCTCGGCGGCACGCCCGGGCCGATGCCGTGTATTGCCCTTCGGACTTGGTGCCCACGGAGCAGCTTTCGGGCGACCGCGAGATGGCCAATGCCCAGGCCGCCGTGGAATGCCTCCGCCGCCATGGGGTACAGCAGGTGACCGCCGACCGGACGTTGCCCCTGGTGTACGTGGATGTCCTCCGGCGTGCCGGGATGACCGTCGAATGCGACCTGGAGTTGGGCGTGGCCGAGCGCCGCGCTAAAGATGCCCAGGAGATGGCGCACCTTCAGGAGGCCCAGCGGGTTACCGAGGAGGTGATGGAGCGGGCCTGCCGGGTGATTGCTCGGGCGTCGGCTGGCCAAGACGGCGTGCTGCGACACGAGGGCCAGGTCCTCACTTCCGAGCGCCTAAGGGCGATGATCGATCACTGGCTTATCGATCGCGGGTACTCGAATCTGCCGGCCATTGTGGCCGGAGGCCCCCAAGGCGCGGACTGCCACGAGTTGGGCTCCGGCGAGCTTCGGACGGGGCAGCCGATCATCGTGGACATTTTCCCCCGCAATCGGGCCACCCTTTACTACGGCGATTGCACGCGCACGGTGGTTCACGGCGATGTGCCCGACGAGGTCCGGCGCATGCACCGGGCGGTGTGCCAGGCCAAACAGGCGGCCACGCAAGCGGTGCGCGCCGGGGTAACGGGCCAAGAGGTACACGAGGCCGCTTGCCGAGCCCTTCAGTCAGCGGGGTTTGCGGTCGGCCCGGCCCCGGACGACAATCCCGCGTTCTGTGGGATGACGCACGGCACGGGGCACGGGGTGGGATTGGAGGTACATGAAGCCCCACTTTTGGACCACAACGGGCCGCCTCTGGTGGCCGGCGATGTAGTGACCATCGAGCCCGGCCTCTATCGCAAAGACCTTGGCGGCGTGCGCGTGGAAGATATGGTGGCGGTAACCGAGACCGGCGCAGTCAACCTGAACCGTCTGCCCGAGGGGCTGGACTGGCGCTGAGCCCTTGACCCGTTGCGGGGCCTGGCTTTACAGGCCGGCAGAAAGGGGGTTCAATATGGGCGGTCCAGCGCGATAACCGTCTTGGCCCGGTTTTCGGTCAGGGCAATTCGGTCAGGCAGCCCGCCGGCGGTGTGCGGGGCTGGCACGCGGGGGGGCTCGTAGTTACCATATTGGACTTTGGAGTCGATAAGCACTTGGTATCTTAACGGGAGGGGTCCATGCCTGAATTTGCGGAACTGTACGACGCCATCGTGACCGGGAATGCCAAGAAGGCCGAGGAAATAACCAAGGCCGCTCTGGAAGCGAACGTGGATCCTTCCGAGCTGTTGAGCAAGTACATGATTCCGGCCATGGACGAGGTGGGCAAACGATTCGAGTGCAACGAATACTTTGTGCCGGAACTGCTGATTGCCGCCCGAGCCATGAAGACCGCCCTGGCGCTGCTGACGCCCAAGCTGGCTGCCTCCGGCGCGAAAGCCACGGGCCGGGTGGTCATCGGCACGGTCCAAGGCGACCTGCACGACATCGGCAAGAACCTGGTGGCGTCGATGCTGGAAGGGGCGGGCTTTAAGGTCGTGGATCTGGGCGTGGACGTATCGCCGCAGAAGTTCGTCGAGGCGGCCAAGGAACAGGAGGGGTCGATTGTGGCCATGTCGGCCTTGTTGACGACGACCATGGTTCAAATGCGCAACGTCATCCAGGCGCTGAAAGAAGCCGGCCTGCGCGACAAGACCAAGGTGATGATCGGCGGGGCCCCCATCACCCAGCAGTACTGCGACGAAATTGGGGCCGACGGCTACGGCGACAACGCCACCAGTGCCGTGGCCCTGGCCCGGCGACTGGTGGGGGCGGCCTAGGGGCGGTCGCCGGTGGTCTACGGATGCGTGCGAGGGTGGTGCTTGCGCCCGGGCCATCGCGCAGGGCTCTAAACGCCGGCAGCCGCAGTGGCGCAGGGCCTGTGGATTACGGATCATTACGTATGACAACCCGTTATCATTTTGCAATGGGATGGCTTTCCGGTGAGTTCTTCCAGCGATAGCGTTTCGTTCCGGCAGGCACTGAGCAGCGGACGATTCGTTTACGGGGCCGAAGTCGTTACCACCCGCGGCTTCACCCCCCCGGGAACCCCTAATCAGGTGCAGGACCTGGCTGCGGCGCTTTTGGCTGATCCCCGCATCGCGTGGGTCTCGATCACCGACAACCCGGGTGGCGCCCCCATGCTTCCGCCCGACTGGCTGGGGCGCCTGCTTTGGGACCAGCGGCAGCGCGTCGTTATCCACATGACGTGCAAGGATGCCAACCGCAACGCCTTGGAAGCCGCGGCGTGGCGGTACGCAGCGGAAGGATTCGATAACATCCTGGCCCTGACCGGCGATTACCCCACCATTGGCTTCGGGGGCGTGGCCGACCCGGTGTTCGATCTCGACTCGGTGGGCCTCATTACCCTGTTGCGGGCGATGAACCAGGGCTTGCGGATCCCCGGGCGGCGCGGGGGCAGCGAAACCCTTCCGCCGACGCATTTCTACATCGGCTGCGCCGTGTCGCCCTTCAAGCGGTACGAGCGCGAACTGGTGCCCCAGTACTTCAAGCTCCTGCGCAAGATCCGGGCTGGGGCCGAATGGGTCATCCCCCAACTCGGCTACGACATGCGGAAGTTCCATGAGGTCAAACTGTTTCTGGCGGCCCGGGGCCTCCAGGTGCCGGTGATCGGCAATGTGTATGTGCTCAACCGCACGGTGGCCGGAATGTTCCACAGCGGCAAGCTGGCGGGCTGCGTGGTCAGCGACAGCCTGATGGAGGAGGTACAGAAGCAGGCCGCCAGCCCCGATAAGGGGCGGAAGTTCTTTCGCGAGCTGGCGGCCAAACAACTGGCAGTCTTTAAGGGGCTGGGGTTTGCGGCTGGGTACCTTGGAGGAATTGCCAAGCCGGAAAGCTTTTTCGAGATCATCGACTTGGCCGAAAGCTATGGCGAAAACGATTGGAAGGACTTTTTACGGGAAATCCAGTACGCCCAGCCGGGCGAGTTCTTCTTTTTCGAGCACGACCCCGACACGGGGCTGAGCAGCCCGGACCGGGTGAATCGAGAGTATCTAGCCTCGCTCAAGAATCCGCCTCGGTCCAGGCACGTGACGCTAGGGTATCGGTTTTCCCGGTTTGTGCACGGGTTTGCCTTCGAGCGGGGCAAGGGCATCTATGGGCTCTTGGCCCGCCTGTATCGTCGGTGGGACCGCAAACCCACGTTTCTATCCCGGCTGGCATACTGGCTGGAGCGTGAAGCCAAGCACTTGGGCTACGGGTGCCAGGACTGCGGCGATTGCAGCCTGCCGGACTGTGCGTATTTGTGCCCGCTGGCTTCGTGCTCCAAGCATTCGCGCAACGGGCCGTGCGGAGGCTCGGCGGGCGGTTTGTGCGAACTGCTGGATAAGGACTGTTTCTGGGCCCGCGTGTACGAGCGGCTGAAGTATTACGGGGAGTCGGAGCGGATGTTCGAAGGCCCCGTGGTGTTCTACGACGCCCGCCTGAAGCACACCTCGGCGTGGGCGAACACGTATCTGGAGCGGGACCACGCGGGCCGTCCTCCCGAGGGCGTACCGCCTGCGCCGTCTGCGGCTCCGGACCCCCAGAAACCGCCGGCGCCACCGTCGCCTCCGGGTGGCACGTAATGCTTTGGGCCGGGCAGTTTCGACTGGCTTTTCCAAGAACCGTGGCTTTGGGGCAGCCGTTCCGCCAGCGAGGATCATCAAGGGCTTGAGAAAAAACTGAGGAAACCTCCAGATGGCCATCGCGGGTTTGACGCTCATCGGCGAAACAATCAACGATTCGGTCCCCTCGACCCATAAGTTGTTCGAGGCGGGCGACATCGAGGGGATATTAGAACTGGCCCGCTTTCAAAGCGAAAAAGGCGCCGACTACATCGACGTGAACGTGGGCCTGCGGCCGCCGGAGTTCATGGCCGAAATGGTCCGCCGCATCCAAGAGGTTACGGCCAAGCCGCTTTCGATCGACACGCCCGACTACGCGACGGCCCGGGCGGGGTTGGCCGCCTATGACCCGCAGCGGGCTGGGGGGCGCAGGCCTTTGCTCAACTCCATTTCGCCCCTGCGGGTGCGGATGTTTGAGCTTTTGGCGGTCCAGCCTTTCCGGCCCATTCTGCTGGTATCGGAGCGGGTGGAAGAAGGCCGGTCCCGGCCATGCCACACGGCCGAACAGACCTATGAGGCGGCTTGCTTCCTTTTGGCCGAAGCCCATCGTGCCGGACTGGCCAACGAGGACTGCATCTTCGATCCCGGCATCGCCCCCTTGGGCAGCGACTGCGAAGGGAACCTGCGGCGCCTGGTGACGGCGATGGGGATGATCCACCGCGACCCGGACTTTGCGGGCGTGCATCTATCGGTGGGCCTGAGCAATTTCACGGTGCAGTTGCCGTCGAAGCGAGCCGACGGCTCCCCCGTCAAAGCCCCCCTGGAAAACGCCTTCCTCACCAAGGCCATTCCGCTGGGGCTCGACACGATCATCGGATCGGTCAAGCGGAACTATGAACTCTTGCCGCCGGACCACCCGGCCATGCAGTGCCTGGAAGACTGCCTGGCCCGGGGGGGCTTCGACGCCGTCCTCCGCGTGCGGGAGTTCTACCGGACGTAAAAGACTATTTGTCTGCAAGCCGACGGCGGAAAACCACGCCCCAGGCTGGGCCGCCGTGCGGCACCTGGTCCGGGCTCAAAACAGACCGCGGACACGACCGGTGTTGACGTCCACGTCCACACGGCGGAAAGCGGGATCTGACCCTGTGCCCGGCATGAGGGAGATGTTTCCCGCCACGGGACAGATGAACCGCGCCCCGCCGTAGATCAAGAAATCGCGAATGGGCAGGACCCAGCCTTTGGGAACGCCTTTTCGGGTGGGATCGTGGCTCAGGCTGAGGTGGGTTTTGACCATCATCGTGGCGAAGTCCCGAAACGCACTGTCGGCCTCCAGACGCCGGAGTTTGGCTTCGGCTTCCGGGGTATAGCTGACGCCGTCGGCGCCGTAAACCTCTTTGGCGATGCGCTCGATCCGCTGGCTCAGGGGGAGGTCGAGTTCGTAAAGGAATCGGAAATCGGTACGATCCTCGCAGGCGTCCAGCACGGCGTCGGCCAGCTCTAACGCGCCTTCGCCCCCAAGCCGCCAATGATGGGAAACCGCCACGCGGGCCCCTGCGGCCTCGGCCATCTTGCGGATAAGGCGGACTTCGGCCGGCGTATCGGTGTGGAAGGCGTTGATCGCCACGACGGGGTTGATCCCCGCTTTTTTCACCGTCCCGATATGGTGGATCAGATTAGCCATCCCGTCTTCCAGCCAGGCCAGATTCTCCTCGAAGTACTCCTTGGGAATGGGCTTGCCGGGCGGGCACGGAGGGGCGCCGGCGTTGACTCCGTGGTGTTTCAGTCCACGCACCGTGGTCGTGATCACCGAAACGCTGGGCACGTTGCCGGAAAGCCGGCACTTCACATTCCAAAACTTCTCGAATCCGATGTCGGCACCAAAGCCCGACTCGGTGATGTGGTAGTCGGCCAGTTTGAGGCACATCTTGTCGGCCACGACCGACGACTGACCGATGGCGATGTTGGCGAACGGACCGGCATGCACGAAACAGGGCTGACCTTCGATGGACTGGAGAAGATTCGGGTTGATGGCTTGCCGCAGCCACGCCGTCATGGCCCCTGCCACCTCCAGGTCCTCGCAGGTAACGGGGTCCCCTTTTTTGTTATAGGCCACAATGATCCTTCCGATCCGCTCGCGGAGATCGGCCAGGTCGCGGAAGATCGCCAGAATGGCCATCACTTCGCTAGAGACGGCGATGTTGAACTTGCTTTGCATCATGTAGCCATCCATGGGGCCCCCGATACCGATGATGATGTTCCGCAAGGCTTGGGCACAGAAATCGATCACCCAGCCCATCTCCACCCGGGTGGGATCGATGTCCAGGCGCTTCAGGCCCACCTTGGCCAGCCGCTCGTCGTCATAGTTCCGCTCGTGCTGCAAACGGGCGGTCAGGGCGACCATGGCCAGATTGTGGGCATTCATCACCGCGTTGATATCGCCGGTCAGGCCCAGCGAGAACTCCGTCAGCGGAATACACTGAGACAAGCCTCCGCCCGCGGCAGAACCCTTGATGTTCATCGTCGGCCCCCCGGAGGGCTGGCGGATACACGCCACCACGCGTTTGCCCCGCTTGCCCAGCCCCTGCAATAGGCCCAGCGTGGTGGTGGACTTTCCCTCGCCAAGGGGGGTCGGGGTGATGGCCGTTACTTCAATCAGTTTGCCATCCGGCCGGTCTCCCAGCCGCGATAAGACTTTTCGGTAGTCCACCTTGGCAATATAGTGCCCGTAGGGCAGAAACTCGTCCTTTGCCAAGCCGAGTTCGTCTGCCAGTTGGTAGCACGTCTTCATGTGCTCTTCGGCAGCTTCGGCAATTTGCCAGTCCGCATACTTCGTCGGATCTAATCGCATGGTGCAACACCTTCTAGCTACAGTTGCGCAAACCCGGGGCGGCCCAGCCAAAACGGTCTTTCCCGTAGCGCCGCCGAACCTCCCGGTCGCACTTTTCGTACACCAAACCCGCCTTTTAGGAACTAGTGCTCGGGCATCGCGCCTTCTCCGCGTGCAAGCCCCCGGCCTATAGGGGATTCCCCCGATGGCTCACTAGCGCCGCAAGGCGACGATGTTCCGAACCATGCTCCCGCATTTCAAAAGCGCCATTGGGAAGCAAGAAGCCATCGGCGGCAACACGTGGCGCTGAGGATCGGGATTTCCCGAGGCAGATTTCCTTGGCAAAGGTGCTGCGCCGCTGCCCCGGTGGAATCGCCATCCTCCTTGCGAGCCAAGTGCGCCACGAGCTCACCGTCACGTTCCATCAAGCAATGTTGGAATCGAAGTAGTTCGTGTAAAGGCGAACTGTCTAGCAAATCCAGATCATACTGTCAATATTGTCACCCATGAAGAACCGTTTGCCCGTTTGCCCGTGCGGCGCGAGGGCACAGCGCAGAGGACGGGCCGGGGCTTGAGTTCCGCCGTGCGCTGAAACCTCTTCGCTGCTGGCCAGCGCTCGGTTGACCCCCGCGGCGGGTGCCAGTAAGCTGTCTGCCACGCCATCCCCCGCAGGTACTGTGGAAACATGTTTCACTGGCTGGACATTGTGGTTTTTGTCGCGTTTTTTGCGGTCGTCGTCAGCTTCGCCCTGCTGAAAAGCCGCAAGCGAGAGACGGGAGAGGACTACTTCCTGGCGGGGCGGGAATTGCGGTGGTATCTGATCGGGTTGTCGATCGTAGCGGCGAACTTGTCCACGGAACAGTTCGTGGGCATGGCGGGCGACGCGGCGGGCGAAAGCGGTCTGGCCGTCGCCGGTTACCAGTTGCTGGGCGTGGTGACCATCGTGCTGGTGGCCATCTTCTTCCTGCCCCGCTTTCTCCGGGCGGGCATCTATACCATGCCCGAATACCTCGAATACCGCTATCACCCTGCGGCCCGGGCGATCATGGCGGCGTACACCGCAGCCATCTACGTCGGGGTGCTTGTCGCGGCGGTGCTCTATTCCGGCGGGCTGACGCTGCACACCGTCTTCGAAATCAACCTGGTACAGGCGGTGTGGCTGGTGGGACTGATCGCTGTGGTGTACACGACCTGGGGCGGGCTTTCGGCGGTAGTGTGGGCCGATCTGTTCCAAGGGTCGGCCTTGCTGCTGGGCGGCGTGCTGACCATGGGGCTGGGCCTGGCGGCCATCGGCGGTCCCGGGGCGTTTCTCGCCGGAAGCGCTCCCAAGCTGCACATGATCCTGCCAGCCGACCACCCCAAGCTGCCCTGGACGGCACTGCTGGTGGGCCTGTGGATACCAAATTTCTATTACTGCGGCCTGAATCAATACATCGTCCAACGTACTCTGGCTGCCCGAAGCCTCCGCGAGGGGCAACTGGGCATTTTGTTCGCGGCCACGTTGTGGCTGCTGGTGCCCTTTGTCGTAGTGATGCCGGGCATCATGGCCTACCAGCTTTATCCGGGGGAAGTGGCGGCGCTACCCGACAAAGCGTATCCCAGCTTGATCCGGAACCTGGTACCCGCAGGGCCGGCAGGCTGGGGGATGAAGGGGTTCGTCTTTGCGGCTTTGGCCGGGGCGGTGATCAGCACGCTGGCGTCGCTCCTCAACTCGGCCGCTACCATCCTCACCATGGACCTTTATACACGCTATCTCCACCCCCAGGCTTCGCAGCGCCTGCTTGTGAGCCTGGGGCGGGGTCTGACCGTGTTGTTCGTGCTGGCTGGCTGCGGGGTGGCCCCGTATCTGGGCCGCTTCGGCGTGTTCCAGTACATCCAAGAGTTTCAGGGCTACATCTCGCCAGGGGTGCTGGCCGCTTTCGTCTTCGGCTTTGTCGTCAAGCGTGCGCCGCCCGCCGCCGGTATCGTGGCACTGCTACTGAATCCGCCCCTCTACGGATGGCTCCACTGGCGGTTCGGCCATATAGCGTTTCTGAACCGCATGGCTATCACCTTTGGCGTGATCCTGGCGGTGATGAGCGTGCTGGCGCTGGTTCGGCCGGGAGTCCCAAAGGATCTGCCGGTCCGCACTACCATCGACTTGCGGCCCTCGCCGCTAGTGGTGTGGCTGGGCGGCGCCATCATTGCCGCGGTGATCGCGTTCTTTGTCGTCTTCTGGTAGTGCGGTCTGGACGCAGCGCCGGGCCGACCTACGGCTGTTTTCCCTCCCCGACGAGTTCCACCAGGCCCAGGTCGATGTACTGCCCGCCCCGGGTCTGCTTGCAATGGACGGCCAGGACGTTTTTTCCCGGCCGAAGCGCCTTGCGTCCCTCGGCCCCGAGGAGCAGTTCTTCGTAGGCGGTGGTGAAGCCTTCGGCCTTGCCCGCCAGAACGCCGTTGATGTACACCTCCGCGTCTTCGTCGTGGTGGATCCACAGGGCGGGGTCGCCTTGGATCGGAGGCAGTTCCACCGTGCGGCGAAGCCAGATCTCAGGCGTTTTCCATTCGGTGCGTACCACGGCCCCAGGCGTGCCCTGGGTGCCGAAACCGGCCGGGCCTTCCTTCCACTGCGAGTCGTCGAAATCCGGCCGAAACCAATCGCCAGGCGGTCTTTGGAACGTATAGCGCCACGGATGCCCCTGGTCTTGCGAGGCGGGCAGCACCACGCGGAGTTTGGGTATGCGTCCCTGGTTGGCGGCTGCCACCTGGTCGATATCGGGTTTGATCACGGCCCGATCGTAGGTCAACAGGCCGTTGCACTCGGTTTCCACATCGGTAATCTGCGTGTAAATGGCCCCGCAGAGGCCTTGGGACTCCCGCAGGGCGTGGACGCCCCGCAGCAGACTGCGATAGCGGCGTGTGAGATCGTCGCGGCCGGCGGTGCCCCGGTAACCCCAGTGCTTGGCCGCCCAGGTGTGCCCTTCCAGGCCCAGCCCCAGCCCGCCGAACTCGCCCAGCACGGCCGCGCGATTGGGCTCTGGCTTCGGGGCGGCCGGCCCGGGATAAGCGTGGATATCGTGGACGTCGCCCACCCCGGCGTCGGTCCACCCGCTGGCGTTGTTCACCAGCCGGGTGGGATCGAGCTTCTTGATCAGGGCGACGTACCGGGCCGTGTCGTGCTGGCCCCACCCTTCGTTAAACGGAATCCACATGACGATCGCGGGGTGGTTGCGCCGCCCTTCGATGAGGCGGACCAGTTCACGCTCGAACTGCAATCTTCCCTCGGGCGTGCGGTTGTTGGCGCTGGGCATGTCCTGCCAGACGAGCAATCCCAGTCGGTCGCACCAGTAGTACCAGCGTTCGGGTTCGACCTTGACGTGCTTGCGCGTCGCGTTGAAACCCAGGCGCCGCGTCACCTCCACGTCGAAGCGGAGAGCCTCATCCGTGGGAGCGGTGTACAGTCCGTCGGGCCAAAAACCCTGATCCAATGGACCAATCTGGAATACGAACTCGTTGTTCAGCCGCATGCGCATGTGGCCTTGCGGGTCGCGGGCCAGGTCGATCTTCCTCATGCCGAAATAGCTGGCCACCTCGTCCACTTTCCGGCCGGTGCCGTCGTGCAAGGTAACGACCAGGTCGTACAGGAAGGGGCTGGCGGGGGACCACAGTTTAAGCGCGGGGCGCGGGATGGTCAGGGCCAGAGGCGTGCCTAGCGGCCCTTTTGTCCGAGCCACTTCGCGGCCCTCGGCCAAAGCGGTGGCCTGGACTGTGTGCCCTTCGGCCTTCACCCCCTCCACCGTCAGCCGCAGCACCGAGGCATCCACATCGGGGATCAGCACCAGGCGGTCGATGCGGGTGGCCGGCACGGGTTCGAGCCACACGGTCTGCCAGATGCCGGTCGTGGACGTATACCAGATGCCGCCGGGTTTGAGGACCTGCTTGCCGCGGGGCTGCTCGCCCTGGTCGGTCGGATCGAATACCCGCAGGATGATTTCCTGGGGCCCTTCGGTGCGCAACGCTTCGGTGATGTCGAACGCGAAGGCATCGTACCCGCCCCGGTGGGTGCCGAGTTCCTTGCCGTTGACGTACACCGTGGCTTCCCAATCGACGGCGCCGAAGTGCAGTAGCACCCGGCGACCTTTCCACGCGCGGGGAATTTCCACGGTGCGGCGGTACCATAGCCGCTCGGCATGTTTCATCACGCCCGAAAGGGCCGACTCCACCGGATACGGCACCAGCACCCACTGGGGCAGGCGTCTGCCCACCGGGACCGGATCATTCGCAGCGGCAAAGCCCAATTCCCAAAGGCCGTTGAGATTCAGCCACTCGAGCCGGACCATCTGCGGGCGCGGATACTCGGGCAAGGCATTTGTGGGCGAGACCGCGGCGGTCCAGCGGGTGGCCAAGGGGCCTCGAGCCGGCTTCCACGGCTGCGCATAAGACCACGCCGCGCAGCCGAGCGTAAGCAACGTGCAGACCAAGCGTTTCATGCGACGACTCCTCTTGGGCAAAGCAAGACCGGCCCCCGCGCCAGGTTCGGGCCGATGCGCCGCCTATCATATTGCCCCCAAGGGGCGCTGTCATGGGCGGGCGCGCGAAATGGCGGAGCCGATGATGGGCAGCCCGCTGCCCTGGGAACGCACCGGGACCGGGGGCTTGCATGGGGCTTGGCGGGGAGTATTCTGGGAAGGGGGCCGACCGACCCGGTGCCGGCGATGCAACGCATTCTGTTCGAGTACAGCCTGAACCCGACGACCTGGGCCTATCTGTCGGCACTGTTGACGCTGGGAATCTATTTCAAGTTCAACCGCTTTTGGAGCGTGCGGAACCTCGACTTGGTCGCGCTAATTGCGTTTTCGCCTGGCATTTTGCTGGTGTACCACGGGCTGAACCGGGACGAACCCGAGTTGGTGCAACTGGGCTATGCGTGGTTGTTCGGGGTGGGGGCGGTGTTCGTGGTGCGGTTGTTCTTGGATCCGATCATGGTGCGGCGGCCGCTGCTGGAACCCAACCTCAACGCCAGCGGGTTGACGTTCACGGGGGCCGCCCTGCTGGTGTTCCTTTTGGGAAACATCCTGGCCAGTGAGCCGCCTGATCGGCTGGAGTTTGCCTTGGCCCGCAGCAAGGGGAGCGGCCTGCGCAGCCCCGGGCTGCCCCTGTTCTGGTATTTGGCCAGTTTTTCGGAATCGCGGCCCTACCAGACCGCGCCGGGCGTGGTAGTTACGCCATCGCCCCGCAGGGACGGGGGGTGGCAGTATCCGCCGCCGGCGACCCAAGCCGCCGTCGCGCGCCTGCTGGCCTCGGTGGGCCTGCTGGCCCTGGTGGCGGGGATCGTTACCATCGGACTGCGGCACTTCGGCAGTGCCTATACGGGCGTGGCCGCCGCCGCCCTGTATCTCCTCTTGCCCTACGTCGGTCAGATGACCGGCCGCATCGACCACCTGATTCCCGGCGCCCTGTTGACCTGGGCGGTGGCGGCGTATCGCCGGCCGATGATCGCCGGCATTCTGATCGGGCTGGCGGCTGCGCTGATCTTCTATCCGCTGTTTTTGCTTCCGCTGTGGTGCAGCTTTTATCTTCGGCGGGGATTGCTGCGCTTCGTTTACGGCGTGGCCGGGGCACTTGTGGTGGTGGTCGCGCTGGTGGCCGCCACCTCGCTCGACTGGACCACCTTCGCGGTACAGATCAAGCAGATGTTTGGCGGGACCTGGGTGTGGCAGGAAGGGGCTTCGGGATTCTGGAATGTCCTGCCCGATGCTCCCATCACCCTCGCTTATCGGGTGCCGCTGGCGGCCCTGTTCACCGTGCTGGCCGGAAGCCTGGGGCTCTGGCCCGCGCAGAAGAACCTGGGCACTTTGGTGAGCTGTTCGGCCACGGTGATGCTCAGCACCCAGTTCGTCCATACGCACCAGGGCGGGCTGTACATGGCATGGTATGCCCCCCTGCTGGTACTGACGGTGTTTCGTCCTAATCTCGAAGACCGCGTGGCCATCAGTGCGGTCATCGAAGGGAGGTCCACCTGGCTGGTACGCTTGGGGGCCTGGCTGCTAAGGTGGAGCAATCGCGCACGCCGGGCCTCGTAGGCCGCCGGGCCCCTCGCCAAAAGACGGCGGCCGGGGGCCACCGGAAACGTTTTCATTCCCTGCGGCCGGCAAACCGTCTTGCCTGCTCGGCGATATCGACTCCGGTCATCGCGCTCCAGGCGGCCAGCAGGCGTCCGAACACGGGTCCCGGCTGGCCCTCGGAAATGGCCCGGCCATTGAACCGGGTAACGGGCAACAGGCAAAACGGCGTACTGCTTAGGAACACCTCGTCGGCTTGAAAGATGCGGTCCGGCCCGAAACGCTCTTCTTCGGTCGCGATCCCCATGGCGGCCGCCAACTGTTCGACCACCCGAAGACTGATTCCCTGAAGCACCGCCGATCGCGGGGGGATGCGCAGTCCCCTGCCGCGGTCGTACAGAATGACGTTGGCGGTGGAGGCCTCGGTTACCGCGCCCTCGTGGTCCAGCAGCAGCGCACGGGCGCCTGGTTCGATCCGCTCCGCCTGGCGGTCGGCGAGGTAATAATGCATCCGGCTGCGACATTTGAGCGACGCCGGCCATGACCGCGGCGACACCTGTTCCACCGTGGTGGTCACCAAGGCTTGCCCCACGTGGTACTTTTCCGCCCACAGGTGAAACGGCAGCGGGTAGGTGTGCAGGCAGACAGTGGCCCGGCCGGGCTGCCCCCCATACCCCGCGTAAAGCCCCGGCGTTACCACGATCGAAAGCCCCAGGTCGTCGCCCGGTTCCAGCAGGCGGTAGTTGTGGGCCACGAGTTTCTCGGCCAGGGCCGCCAGCTCCGCAGCGGAAAGCCCCGGATCGACTCCCACGATCTCCAGGCTCCGCTGGAGCCGAGCCAAATGGTCTTCCAGATGAAAGAGCCGGCCGGCAAACGTCCGCACTTGTTCGGCGACGGACGTCCCCTGCACAAACCCGGCATCGACCACCGGAATCTTCGCTTCGTCGGCCGGTACGAATCGGCCATTCAGCCACGCCTGCGGTTGTTCGCTCATTGCCATCTACGACATTATGGCCTTCTGCGCGCCACAAGCAACGGCGCCCGCTCCGACACGACACCCCACCCTGCCGCGTAGGTCGAGCCAGCCGGGCCCGTCAAGCCCCGGTGATCCGACCGAGAAAACGGCCGCGCTCCGTGGCCCCCGCGAATCCCCGTTCCGGGAGAACGAAGCGCGGCGTCCCAAAACCAGCGGCGGCGGGGCCCGGCCCTTCGGGCTCAAAACTCCCGCAGCGATTCGTGGATGCCCTTGTGCACCTCGTACCAGAACTCCAGCGCGGCTTCGCGCTTGTCGCGCTGGAACTTGTCCAGCCATTGCAGCAATTCGGGCCGCGAGTTGTTTTGCACTTCGTGCTGCCGCCGCAGAAAGGCGTGCACCATATCGGCGTTGCGCTCCGACTCCCAGAAGACCGAAGCGTTACGGCTGTTGATGCGGCTGGCAGTTACCGCGATGCGGTTGAGGTATTCGTCCTTCTTGCCGAACAATGCGCCGATGATTTCCGGCAGCATTTCCTCGGCCCAGAGGCGGTGGAAGCGGCACATGCCCAGGTTGTCCATCACCAGTTCGTTGCGGAAGCGTTCGGCGTTGATCCGTCCCAAGCTCCGCGGAGGGAGGAAATCGTAGCCGTAGTACATGTAGTACTTCCCCATGATAGGCATGGGAGAAAGGGCCCCCGGCGTCCAGTACTGGTTGGGCACCATCCATCCCTTCCGGGCGTACGCCAGATAGACGAAGGCATCGAGAACCTGCCGGCCTCTGTCGCGGGCCAGACGCCGCGCCACCTTTCGCGCTCCTTCTAAAAGGTCCAACCGGCCGCGGCGCTGCACAATGCCGTCCAGCAGTTGCACGCCCAATTCGGCGTTGTGCATGGAGTCGGCCTCGATCGAGAACCCTTCGGTGGAAAACATGGGCCGCTCCCGCACGCCCAGTTCCTCCGGCGCAAGCACCCCCTGGTCCAGGCACTCCATCAGCCACGCCAGCACCCCGCCGACCGAGATGGCATCGAAGCCGTTGGTATCGGCATGGTGATTCAGGCGCTCGGCCGCCCGCTGGTCGAAAATGCCACACAGCGGTCCCATCGTCTGATACGGCTCGTAGTCCTTTTTGTAGGGGCCCTGCGTTTTCTTGCATACCGCGGGACAGGGTTCCCCGCAGATATGGTTCTGCTTGGCGGCAATGGTCTCTTCATTGAATTGGCGGAGGTAATGATCCACTACGAACTTGCGGTGCAGTTCCAGGCGCTGGTCCTCGGGCCAGTAGATGGTGCGATAGTTGAACGCCAGCACACGGCCGCCCATGGTGGCGTAATTGACGCCGAAAGTGCCGCCCGTCTCGAACTTGGGGTCATAACGATATTTGACCGTGGCCTCGAAATCCTTGGCCGAAAGCTTCTTCTTGTACTTGTCTTCGAACCACTGGTCGGCCACTTTGCGATCGCGAAAGTCCTCGTCCACATAGGTACCGCCGTAAATGATCGCGGCGATGCCGTGCTGCTGCAGCATTTTGGAACCGAAGCCGCCTCGGCCCGCCCAGGTGTCGATGGTGCTCAGCCTGCCGTCCACCACGGGGACCGAGAGCAGTCCGCCGAAGTCCGTAGCCTCGGCCGCGGGCCCCACGGCCAGAATCCGCGGCTCGGTCTGGTAGCCGCTCCCAAACCGCTCGAACACGTGGTCCAATAGCGCATACACCCCGCCGCGGCCGCTCCCCCATACCGCATGCACATCCACTGGCTCGATCCGCACCTCGATCTCCTCGCCATGGGTACGATTCAAATACAGCACCGACGGCACAGGAGCCTTGCCCACCAGCGAAACCAGGTTGATGCCCAGATTATCGAAGACCAGACCCGCGCCCCCCATCGTCGAAATGTAAAACCCGCCCCAATTGGGCGAGAACCCCGTGATGACCAGACGATTCGACCCTGGAAGAATCGACCCGGCGAGCAGCCCCACCCCGATATTCAAGCTGTTGAAGCGGCCCGCCAAGTGGAGCCCCAGATCCACCGGGCCGAAAAAATCGCCCAAAGGATACCGCGCGACTCGATAAAAACCGGAGGCGGCATCTACGAATAACACTTTCTGGTGGGCATTCATTGCCGCGCTTGACTCCCAAACAGGACGACTTGCCGCTGCTGAAGACGTTTAGCTGCTACCGCAGCGAAGGAGCGCCGCACGTGCCACCCGCCCGGCATCTCGCGTGGGCCTCCGGGGAACGGGGCGCTTTGCACTTGCTATGGAGCGAAACGGCCTATCGTATGGCTGAATGCACAGCCACGACGGAGCACGCCCCTCCGGACTCCAGCATGAATGCAAGGGATACGTAATTGTTCCCTTGAAACTCTGAAGCGGCAAGTTCCCGGGCAATTAAAACAAGCGACGTAATTATAACACCTCCAGGCGTAGCAAAACGAACAGAATGCCTTCTCCGTTGGCCTTTTGCCTGCGGCTAAGGGGATTACGGCCCTTCGACCCGCAAATCGCGGCGCCAGCGGGCAGCAAGGTCGTCCAGGGGCCCCGGAATGAACCAAAACACCTGCCGGGTGTTGGCTCGCCCTTTGGACGGCACCACCACCGTACTGTCGGTATGCAGGCACGTAAACATGGTGTTGGTAGCGATCGAGAAATCGGTGCCCGGCTGCGTCCGGCCGGTGGCAATCACCCCGTGCCCGTCGCGCGATACCACAGCCAAGAGGGCCCAGCGCAGGTCTTTGCCCAATTCGGCTGCGCTCGGGCCGGTTATCCACCGCACACAGTCCCCCCCGCGCGACAGCTTTCGGACCGGTATGAACTGGCCTTGGCTGTCCAGGGCGAAGGTTCGAAGTTGCTCGCAATCGTAGAACATCGGATGGCCCTGGAGGCTGAAGCACGAGCTGGTGCGGAAACCGGCTGGCTTGTCGGTCAAGTTGATGGCCGTAAAGACCTGCTCCGCAATGCCCTCGCCAGCCACGAACTCGGCCTCCACCCGCAGGGTATCGAAGCGCATTTGGTACGCCGCCCGGGATGCACTGCGGAGGGTCCAGACCATGTCGGGCGTCTTTTGCCACGTCAAGACGCTTTGGCCGTTCCACAGGATCGTCTCCGGGGCAGAAAGGCCCACGGTTTCGTGGCCAAAGGCGGGCAGGCGCAAAGCGAGGTAGCGCGATACACCGCCGGCCGCAGCTAGTGTGATGCGCCCTTCGGCCGGTGCCTGCCGCAGTTGCTCGAGTGCCTGGGCTGCGGACAGGGCCTGCTTGGGCACGGCGCGCCTCACTGCCGGGGGACGCTGATTGCCATCTAGTGCGCAACGGAATCCCGTGAAAGCCGAGCGCCACCCTTCATAGGCATACCATCCCGAGGCGGTGCGGAAGTTGACCGGATCGCCATGAAACCAACTCGCCCCTTTCATCAACTGAAAGCGCACTCCGTGATGCGGGCGGGTATCCGCGACCCATTGCAGCACTTGGCCGGCAAAATCCTCGACTCCCCACCGCGACCGGCCGCATTGGCCCGTGCCTACCGGCCGCGTGGCCGGCAACTCCCAATAGATCCGCGTCAAACGGGGCAAGACCACTGGTCCCGGCCACGCCTCGCCCCAGGCGAAGATGCTGGGTTGCCCGCCCGCCACGGCCGCCTCCCATTCCTCGGCCGTGGGCAAGCGTTTGCCGGCCCAGCGGGCATAGGCGGCCGCGTCCACGCCGCTCGCCCCTGTCACCGGATGATCGGCATACTCGCGAGGAAATACCCCACCCCACCGCCGCCACCACTCGGGAGGACTATGCCCGGTCGCCTCCACAAATGCCAGGTATTGGGCGTTGGTTACTGGGTAGCGATCGATCCAAAACGCGGGCAACCGGGCCTCATGTTTCGGCAAATCGTCGCCCAGCCACGTGGGATGGCAGTCGAAGCGGGCCGCCAACACCCTGCGCTCGGCGGAATCCGTTCCCACCGTCCATCGACCTTCGGGGACCAGGATCATGCCGTGGAGTTCACTGGCCGGCGCGCCAGCCGGGGAGTCTGCGGCCGCGGTCGGCCGCGCGAACAACCCGATGCAGCTTACAAGGACGACCGATCCCAGCAGACCCATAAGCCACATGGGCCGAAGCCGGCCACTGGCCGCACAACGCATTCCACGCCCACCAACCATTTTCGCCGCTCCGTTGATGCCTGGCGATTGGATGTAAACCACCACCATCTTACCCGGTCCCGCGAATGTCCGGGTACCCGGGGCAGCCGAGCGCCTTTCCGAGCGTCCTTCGCGGTGCCGATGGGGCCGTTTTGGCCCCAGGCAGTGGCTTCCTTAGGAAAATGCGATGCAAGAGCGCAAGAGCCGTTCAAAAGACACTTCGGCCAGAGTTCGCCCTGGCCGCGACGCTTCTGGCACTGTGGTTTCGCGCCAAGGAAAGAGATAAGGCGTCCGGCCAGGTTGGTTCGAAAGGCCACGGCCAGCCACCGCCCATTCTTGCCTTTGCCCCCTATGGCTGGTAGCGTTGGGTAAAAGGGACTTTGGACGGTTTGTCGGGCTTGAGGAGCACGCTGTGAAACCACTGGCGTGGGTGGCCGCAACGGCGGCTTGCATCATCGCAGGGGCATGGGTAGTCGGAGGGCCGAGGGCTCCTGCCGGTGAGGTCGAGCAGGGCTTGCGCATCAAAGCGATGACGTTCAATATTCGGCTCAGCCGGGCGCATGACGGTGCCAACGCCTGGCCCCATCGCCGCGAACTGGTGGTGGAAGTGATTCGCGGATTTGCCGGGGACTTTGTGGGGCTGCAAGAGGCTTGGCCCGAGCAGATCGCCTACCTGGCCCAGTCGCTGCCGCAATACCGCTATATCGGCCGGTCCCGCGAGCGCGATGGAGTCGAAGGCGAAGCCATTCCCCTCTTCTATCGGCACGAGCGGTGGTCGCTGGACCCGCACGAGCAGGGCACGTTTTGGCTGTCCGACACGCCCGAGGTCCCCGGTTCCACGAGCTGGGGCAACCAGATTCCGCGCGTGGTTACCTGGGGGCGATTCACCGAGAAGAGCTGCGGCCGGGCGGTGTACGTGTACAACGTGCACTTGGATCATCTGTCGGCTGCTTCGCGGGTGCGAAGTGCCCGGGCCCTGGCCGAACGCATCGCCCGCCGGTCCCATTCCGAGCCGGTACTGGTGCTGGGGGATTTCAATGCCGGCGAATCTTCCGAACCGGTGCGGTATTTGAGAGGCCTGGATCATGCTTCCCCGGTACAGTTGCGCGACAGCTTTCGCGTGGTTCATCCCGAAGCGACGCTGGTTGGCACGTTCCATGGCTTCGGCGGGGCCACCACCGGGCCCAAGATCGACTACATCCTGGTCAGTCGCGAAGCTCAGGTAACCGATGCCGCGATCCTCCGCAACAGTTTCCAGGGCCGGTATCCTTCAGACCATTTCCCGGTAACCGCCGAAGTGATCTTTCCCCAGCGATAAAGGCCGAATGCATCGCATGGCGCCCGGTCGTGGAAACGGGATGACCGGCAGAAGTGATTTCGCAAGCCGTGCGCCGCTCGAGCCGCTGTGGCTCACGACCGAGAGTTGGCCGCCCCGCCGCCCACCCGCACGAAGGAGACACCTGCTTACGGTTTGGCGGCCCAGTGATTCCAGCGCCGGTCCACCAATTCGGCCACGTGCTGCGGAGAGAGTTCTTCCAGGGAAGTGACCAGTCGCTCGGCCTTTGCCAATTGATACCGCCGCCGGCCAGTACTGAGCACGCCCACTGCCGCCATGCCCGCGCGGTGGGCAGCCTCGATCCCTGCCGGCGCGTCTTCCACGACCACGCATCGCTGAGGGGGTATGCCCAGGCGCAGGGCGGCCAGCAGAAATACTTCGGGATCAGGCTTCCCCCGCCGCACGTCGGCGCCGTTGACCACGGCAGCCAACAGCGGCCGGATGCCCAGCCGATCGAGTACCAGCGCGACGTTCTCCGGCGGTCCGGAGGAGCCCAGGGCAACCGGCACGCCTGCCTCCCGAAGCTGCCGCACCAGGCGGACGGCACCTGGCATGGCTGGAAAACTGGCCGCCAAGATCTCCCGAAACAATGCTTCTTTGCGGCGGTCCCACTCGGCCACCTGCCGGGCATCGGCGGCGACGTCGGGCCAGAGCGAGGCAATTACCTCTCGGCTGGTCCGGCCGAAGGTGCCGTCGAACTCCGCCAACGAAATACTCCGCCCTTGGCTGGCGGCCAACCGGCACCAGCTTTCGTAATGGGCACGGTAGCTGTCCACCAGTACCCCATCCATGTCAAAGATGACGCCCACGCGACTCACCGGTCGCCTCCGTAGTTTCGCACTTTCGCTGAGTCAGGATCACCGCCCGGGGCCGCCGCGGCTTGCCCGCCTCTTGGGGCAGGCCCTGCCCGTATCGTAATCGTAGAACGCGGCAAGACACTGCGGCCGGCTGAACCTCTCAAGCCAGAAGCATACCGTGCTTCTTGTGGTGGCGACGAGGCCTGTCTATGATGGGTGCGACGTGGCCGGCGTTACGCACATCCTGGCCAGGGGCTGGCCCCGGCGCGTGCGGAGCGGCGGTGCCACTTTTCGGGAATGCTGCGGAGGACCTGGCATGAAGCGATCACGGGCAAGACATCGCGTTGGCTGGCTCATCGGTGCGATCGGACTTTGGGCATGGGTTTTGATCCATGGCCCCGCGGCCGCAAACGGCCAAAGCACGAAGTATCCCACCGTGGGCAAATTGGAGCGGGCCGACCCCCGTTTCGACCAGATCGTGCCCCCCGATGCTGCCTTGGAAAAACTCGCCGAGGGCTTCCGCTGGACCGAGGGGCCGGTTTGGCTCCCGCAGGCCCAGTGCCTCTTGTTTTCCGATATTCCCAACAACGCCATCATGCGGTGGAAAGAGGGGGAAGGGGTGAGCGTGTTTCTGAAACCGGCCGGCTACACCGGCCCCACCCCCCGCGGTGGCGAGGCGGGCACCAACGGCCTTTTGCTGGACCCGCAAGGCCGCCTGGTGATGTGCCAGCATGGCGATCGGCGAATCGTCCGCGTTGAGCCCGATGGCCGGTGGACCGTCGTGGCCGACCGCTACCAGGGCAAACGCCTCAACAGCCCGAACGACGCCGTCTTCAAGTCCAATGGCGACTTGTACTTTACCGACCCGCCATACGGCCTGCCGAAAGGCGCCGACGATCCCGCCCGGGAACTGCCCTTTTGCGGCGTTTACCGGGTCGCACGCGACGGAACGGTAACCCTCTTGACCGATAAGATGAGCCGGCCCAACGGTATCGCTTTCTCGCCGGACGAGAAGACGCTGTACGTGGCCCAGTCCGATCCGGAAAAAGCCGTGTGGATGGCCTTCGAGGTCAAACCGGACGGCACCTTAGGCCCCGGCCGCGTATTCTTCGACGCTACCCCGTGGGTGAAGCAGCGGCTGCCCGGTCTTCCCGACGGGATGAAAGTGGACCGCGCAGGCAATGTCTTTGCCACCGGTCCCGGCGGCGTGAATATCTTCGCCCCTGACGGCACGTTCCTTGGCCGAATCAACACCGGCGTCCCCACAGCCAATTGCCGGTTTGGCGACGACGGCTCTACGCTGTACGTTACAGCCAATCAGTGGTTGTGCCGTATCCGCACCCGGACCAAAGGGCTGGAGTTCAAATAACTAATCCGGCCGCGTGGTGAATCCCTAAAGCCCGGTTCCTTCGCCGCAATTCGCGTTTACCCCCCTGGCAGTTTGGTCCGCAGTGGGTCTGCTGTGGTACGGACGCTCGTGGGACCGCATAGCTCCTCAAGAAATGCTATCTTTACTGCGAAGGAGATGATCGCTGGCGAGGATTGCCGGTTTCCGGTACACTTCGGATGAAGCGGAGGGTGGGCAGTAGTTTCTGGCTGTGAACCTTCGCCCCGCTTGCGCTGCCTGACCCGCTGGCCAGCCCAGCGGCCGCGGGACGACCTTTGGAGCTAAAACCCGATGATTGTCACGACCAACGAGCTGTTTCGCCATGCCTACGGCCGGTACGCCTTGGGCGCCTACAACATCAATAATCTCGAGCAGACCGTGGGGCTGTTCCGTGGGAATCTGGGCAAGGTGTCTAAGAACGACGAGCCCGTAAATCCCGGGTTGGCCGCCCCCTTCATCATCCAGATTTCGCGTGGGGCACGTAGCTATTCCGATAAACGCTTTCTGGAGGCGATGATTCGCACGGCCGAGGAGGTCTTTCCAGAGGCCATCTTCGCGGTCCATCTAGATCACGGAACCGAGGACACCTGCTACGACGCCATCGACAGCGGCTTCTACAGTTCGGTCATGATCGATGCGTCGCACGAACCGTTCGAAAAGAACATCGAGATTACCCGACGTGTGGTGGAAAGGGCACACGCCAAGGGAGTGGTTGTGGAGGCCGAACTCGGTCAGCTCGGGGGCGTGGAGGAGGACGTGGTGGGCAGTGTGCGGCTGACGGATCCGGCCCAGGCGGCCGAGTTCGTCGAAAAGACCGGGTGCGACTCGTTGGCCGTAGCCATCGGCACCTCGCACGGGGCTTACAAATTTGCGGGCAGCCAAACGCTGCGTTTGGACCGGTTGTGCGAGATCAAACAGGCCCTTCCCAAGAACTACCCGCTGGTCATGCACGGCTCCAGCAGCGTACCCAGGGAGTGGGTGGAGCGGATCAACAACGCCGGCGGCCAGTTGAAGAACACCAGCGGCGTGTCCGAAGAGCAGTACCTCCCCGCTGCCCAGTTGGGGGTTTGCAAGATCAATATCGACACCGACGGCCGGCTGGTGTGGTGCGCGATCTACCGCGAAAGCTTCCGGGACAAGCCGGAGGACTTCGACCCTCGCACGCCCGGCAAAGTCTTCATGGCCGAGTACGCCAAGTACATCGCCCACAAGAACCAGAAGCTCGGATCGGCCGGCAAGCTTGCGGCGGTTCGCCAGGCGCTGGAGAGACGCTAGCTTGCCGCCCCGGCGTAGGGGTCTAGCCTGGACGCACGCGGCCGTTCGTTTCAAAGCCTTTGGAACGGTGCGGTGTTGGGATTGCCTGAGGGCGGGGCACCCCTCCGGCTACGGGAGGCTGCCGCGCGGGCTGCTGTCGTCGCCGTATCGGCTTGCACGATAAAATAAAAGATGGCGTTTGTCGGGCCGTCTCCCCTTAGGGCCTCTGGGGTTCGCCCACAATGGACCGTTGGGATTTTGTATTGCTGGCCATTGGGGGGTATGTGGCGGTCCGGGCGTTGGTGCATTTGATGCTCACCCGGCGGAACCAGCTGGCCGAGGCCCTCTTGGCCGAAGCCGAGCGGTCGCGGCGCGGCAAGGAACAAAGTTCGCGTGGCGAGAAAAGCCAGGAGGGCCGCGGGTAATCGGACGTGCGATGTCCAGGCGTTTTTACATCGAAACCGTCGGCTGCCAGATGAACGTGCTCGACAGCGAGCTGGTGGCCGAAACTCTGTTGCGGGCTGGGTACACGCGGGCCCCAAGCCCTCGCGAGGCCGATACCATTCTTTTCAACACGTGCAGCGTGCGCCAGCATGCCGAGGACAAGGTCTATAGTGCCCTGGGGCGTTTGAAGCACCTCAAGGAGCGGCGCCCGCAGACGATTATCGGTGTCTTGGGGTGCATGGCGCAGAAAGACCGCGAGGCGGTGTTTCGCCGGGCGCCGCACGTGGACGTGGTGGTGGGGCCGGGGCAGCTTGGCGACTTGCCGGAATTGCTGCGGCGCGTGGAGGCGGGGAAGGGCCCGCAACTGGAGGTAGCCCTGGACCGCAGGGCCGCCGACCGCCGCACGGTGGAGCAGAGTTTCGGCCGGTTCGATCCCGTGCGGTTGGCAGAGGCCCGGCCGCATCCCTGGCAGGCCATGGTGCGCATCATGACGGGGTGCGACAAGTTCTGCAGCTATTGCATCGTGCCCCGGGTCCGCGGCCCGGAGCAGTGCCGGCCTGCTGAAGAGATCGAGGCCGAAGTGCGGCGTCTGGCCGACCAAGGCTGCCGCGAGGTAACCCTCTTGGGGCAGACGGTCAACAGCTACCGCAGCACGTCGAGCGGCCGGACCATGCGGCTCTCCGACCTTCTGGAGCGGCTCAGCGGTATCGAGGGCATACGGCGGTTGCGGTTCGTGACCAATTATCCGCGGCACATGACGCCGGATCTGTTGCAGGCGGTCCGCGACCTGCCCAAGGTGTGTCCCTATCTTCACGTTCCGGCCCAGAGCGGCTCTGACGCGGTGCTGCGGCGGATGAAGCGGGGCTATACCGTGGGCCAGTACCGCCAGATGCTGGCGGCGATCCGCCAGACGGTCCCGCAGGCCGCCGTTACCAGCGACTTCATCGTGGGGTTCTGCGGCGAGACGGAGGAGGATTTCCAGCAGACCGTGGCCCTGGTGCGCGAAGCGCGTTTCAAGAACGCCTTCATCTTCAAGTACAGCCCGCGCCCCGGCACCAAAAGCGCCGAGCTTTATGCCGACGACGTGCCCGATGAAGTGAAACGCCGCCGCAATCACGAGCTTCTGGCGATCCAGAACGCCATCAGCCTGCAAGAGAACCAGCCGTTTGTGGGCCGGGTGGTGGAGGTCCTGGTCGAAGGCCCCAGCAAGGTGGCTCGCAAGGGTGCCGACAGTGGGGAGACCACGCAACTGACCGGGCGCACGGTCTGCGACCGGATCGTGGTGTTTGACGGCCCGCGGGCATGGACGGGCAAGTTCGCACGGGTCAAAATCGAGGCGGCAGACGCTTTGACCTTGTTCGGCCGCGTAGTCCAAGTGGACGGTTAGCAGGCCGAAGCGGACGTGTGCGTCGCTGGTTGCGGCCCATTCGTACTGGGGCGACCCTTCGCAGGTTTATTGGAGAATGGATGTTGCAACGTTAGCCCACTGCCTGGAGAGTCCGGAGGCGGCGGCCGGCTGGCTCCGCGCGCTGGGCATCGTCGATGTGCGGCGGGGACACAAAAACCTGGTAGGCATCGCCAGAAGCGGCATGACCCCGGACCTGGTGGCTGCCGTGTGCACCCAGTTGGAGCGGGTGCTGGTGGGCTGCCCGGATCCAGACATGGCACTGAACAATCTGGAGCGGTTTGTGGCGGCGGCCCGCAGCCCGCTTTCCATGGGAGCGCTCTTCGAGCGGGATCCGACCGCCTTGCCCCCGCTGTTGCAGATTTTCTCCACCAGCCAGCATTTCAGCGACCTGCTGGTCGCTGATCCGGAAAGCTACGACTTGCTGCGGCTGACCGAGGGCCAGCCGGTGGTCCGCCAGGCGCTGGTGGACGAGATCGTGGCCGAGGTGGCCGCCCTGGATCACGAACCTTTGGTGTTGCAGGCGTTGCGGCGGTTCAAGCACCGCGAGATGCTGCGGATCGCGTACGGAGACCTGATTCGCGAACAGAGCCTGCCGGTGGTGACGGCCCAGATTTCCTATCTGGCCGATGCCATTCTCGAAGCCGCGGTGCAGGCCGCCTGGCGCAAACACGAAAAACAGCGGGGCGTGCCGCGGCGCCCGGATGGCCAACCCGCGCGGTTCGTGGTTCTGGCCTTGGGCAAGCTCGGCGGTGTGGAACTCAACTACTCCAGCGATATCGACCTGGTGTTCCTCTACGAGGCCGAGGGGAAGACGGACGGGCGGCGGTCCATCAGCAACGCCGAGTTCTTCGACCGCTTGGCCCGCGACGTGGTATACCTGCTGACCGAGCCTACGGAGCTGGGTATCGCTTACCGCGTGGACCTCCGCTTGCGCCCGGAAGGGCAGCGGGGGCCAATCGCCATCAGCGTGCCGGCCGCCTTGCAGTATTACGACATCCGCGGGCGGACTTGGGAGCGCCAAGCGTACATCAAGGCCCGTCCTGCGGCGGGGCACTTGGACCTTGGCCACGAGTTCCTGGAAAAATTGCAATCCTGGATCTACCGCCGCTATCTCAGCCGGGCCGATATCAGCGGCATCAAGGCCCTGAAGCGGCGGATTGGCCAGTTGGCCCGCGACGAAGGGCGCGATACCCGCGATGTGAAGACCGGCCATGGCGGGCTGCGCGACATCGAGTTCGTCATCCAGTTCCTCCAGTTGCTCAATGGGGGCGACCTGCCCGCCCTCCGCACGGGCTCCACGCTGGAGGCCATCGTGCAACTGGAAAACAGCGGGTGCCTGACCCATTTGGAGCGGTCGATCCTGGAGCAGAATTACACGTTTCTCCGCAAAGTCGAGCATCGGCTGCAAATCCTTTTCGACCTGCAGACGCATCTGCTGCCGGCCGAACCGGAGGAACTCCAGAAACTGGCCCGCCGCATGGGATACAGCGATTCGGGCCAGCGCACCGCCCGGGAAGCCTTCGAGGCCGATTACCGCAGCGCCACCGACCTGAACCGGCGGATTCTCGACCACTTGCTGAACGACGCGTTCAGCGACGACGAGGCCACAGCCGACGAAGTGGACCTGGTGCTGGATCCCGACCCGCCGGAGGAGAAGATTGCCGCCGTGCTGGGCAAGTACCGCTTCCGCGATGTCAAGCAGGCTTACCGCAATTTGATGTCGCTGGCCGAGGAGAAGATCCGCTTTCTTTCCACGCGCCGCTGCCGCCATTTTCTGGCATCGATTGCCCCGCAGCTTTTGGCCGCCATTGCCGCCACCCCAGACCCCGATTCGACCCTGGTGAATTTGGACCAGGTCAGCGACTCGCTGGGCGGCAAGGGGGTGCTTTGGGAGCTGTTCAGCTTCAACCCCCCCAGCCTCCGCCTGTATGTCGAACTGTGCGCCTATAGTGCCTATCTGGCCGGGATACTGACCAGCAATCCGGGGATGATCGACGGGCTGATGGACAGCCTGGTGCTGGACAAACTGCCCACCCGGGAGACCCTCCAGCGACAACTGGAAGAGCTGTGCCGGTCGGCCGAGGACCTGGATCCCATCCTCCACAGCTTCAAGAACGACCAGCAGCTTTGCGTGGGAGTGCGCGATCTGTTGGGCAAGGAGGACATCTTGGCGGTGACCGGGGCGCTGTCGGACATCGCCGAAGTGTGCCTGGAGCAGATCGCCGGCCGAGAGTTCGAAAAGCTGGTGCTGAAGTTCGGGCGGCCGCTGGTGGCCGAAGGGCCTCGCCGCGGTGAACCTTGCGAACTGGTCATCCTGGCCCTGGGCAAGCTGGGTGGCCGGGAGATGAACTATCACAGCGATCTGGACCTGGTGTTCTTGTACGAAGCCGATGGCCATACCGCGCCCGTCCATCCCTCGATGCGCTGCCAGACTACCAGCAACCAGCATTTTTTCAGCGAGTTGGCACAGCGGATCATCCGGGCGGCGGGCCGGCTCAGCGCCTTTGGGCGCCTGTACGAGGTCGATGCCCGGCTTCGGCCGACGGGCAAGAGCGGGGTCCTGGCCACCTCGCTGGACGAGTTCCAGCGGTATTTCGGCGATGGGTCGGCGCAACTTTGGGAGCGCCAGGCGATGTGCAAGGCCCGGGTGGTGTACGGGTCGCCCCGCATTGCGCGCTTGGCGGGTGAAGCCGTGGCCCAGGCGGCCTTCCAACTCTGCTGGCAACCGGCGTTCGCCCGCGAAATCCGGCACATGCGCCATCGCCTGGAGGGAACGGCGGGCGAAGCGAACCTGAAACGCGGACCCGGCGGCATCGTGGACATCGAGTTCTTGGTGCAGATGCTCCAGCTCAAGTTCGGCCGGCACAATCCGCGCGTGCGGTCGCCCAACACCCTGGCCGCCTTGGAGGCCCTGGCCCACCACGGTGCCCTCTCCCGCGACGACGCCCAGTTTCTGGCCCACAGCTACCGCTTCCTGCGGACCATCGAAGGCCGGCTGCGGCTGATCAACTCCACCGCCCGCGACAAACTGCCCGACGACCCCACCGAGTTGGCCAAGCTGGCCCATTTGGTCCGCTACTCCAGCGGCGAGGCGCTACGCGTGGAGTTTGAGCAGATCACCCGGCAGACTCGTAAACGCTTCGACCGCCTTTTCGACGCCGAAATGCCATAAGCCGGCTCCGCTCTTTCCAGGCCCCAGCCCCGCCACTTGCCACAGGCCCGGCGCCGTGCCAAGCGGCCATAAAACGCAGTTCCTGCGGCGTGCTCCGACATGCGTGCAGGCCGGCTCTGCTCCCCAAGGCCCCCTTCACGGGAAGTCCCCAGGCACGACAGCCAACAGGCGTTCGACGATCGCCTGGTACCGCGAGAGGTAATCGAAGGCGGGCTTGGCCGTCCGGCCGTGGTCCAGGTCGTGCCCGATCTCGTCAGCGTGGTCGGCCGGCCAAGGCTCTTCCGGGAACTCGCCCCAGCGAGCCGAGGCGACCGAGACCAGGCCATCGTTTTCCGGCCCCTCGCGCCGCGCGATGAGCCAATAACCGGGCCGCAGCAGACGACACGTGGGACGCCCCTCCTGGCGTCCTCGGCCGGCGTACGAAAAGTAGCGGACCTGTGGGTGGTCCGGGCACCGCGCGTTGAAACGCTTCAGACCCTCGCTGGTAAGATCGACGATCCCCAAAGCGGCCTCCAGATACGGTTCGATGGCCGGGTATCGCCCGCTGGCCAGCCGGCTGCCGCCTACAAGCAGATCGGCCACGGGCGAACCACGGTGCGGGGTGGCGATGGTGCTGACGCTGGCCACGCGATCGCCGATGTTTTCGGGATTGCCCGGCGAAACGCACCACCGCGCGTCCAGCCCGCCCATACTGTGTGCGATGATATGGACTTTCTCTCCGGGATCGAGCCGGCCGTCAGACAAGCCGGCCACAATCTGCTCGCGAAGCCGCCGGGCACGGAGACCAATCCGCGCTAACGGCGGGACTTCGGTCTCCAGGATTCGCATGTTGTGATGGGCGAAGCGGCGCTGTAAGAACTCGGCCACGCCGTGAAAATACTGCATTCCGAATCGCCGCTGGAACCCCAGGAATCCGTGAGCCAGCACCAGGTTCATCTCGGTTCCTCGTGCGCTACAAACCTCGGCTCGCCGGCGAAGGCTGAATTGCCAGCCAGCGCACCGCCACGCCGGCGGGCAAAAGGCGGCCGGCGGCACTGGGAATGGTCATGGCGGCGGCCATTAGTTTACCCTCGCCCCGGTCCCGCATGGCCTTGGCCACCATCCGCCCCACCCGCCGCGCGGTGTATCCCCGGGTGTGGCACGTCAGCAGCAAGAACCGGGGCGCATCGCACAGCAGCCGCGCGCACTGGCGGAGCAGCCACGGCAGGTGATCGGCCAGGCGCCACACTTGGCCATGCGGTCCGCGGCCAAAACTGGGCGGATCGAGAATCAATGCATCGTACCGTGCGCCGGCGCGGAGTTCGGCCCGCACAAACTTCCGCACGTCCTCGACCACCCATCGGATGCCGGCCCCCGACAGTCCCGAAAGTTCCGCATTCCGCTGGGCCCAGGCGACCACGTTGGCGGCCGCATCGACATGCGTCACCTGGGCGCCGGCCAGCGCCGCCGCCAGCGTGCTTCCCCCGGTATATCCAAACAGATTCAGCACGCGGGCCGGTGCACCGGTGGAGAGTTGCGCAAGCAGCCACTCCCAATGCGAGGCCTGCTCGGGAAAGAACCCCACATGGCCGAAATCCGTGCGCTTCACCTCCAGGATAAGCGGACCTTGCCGAAGGGTCCAGCGCAAGGGGACGGCGCGCAGCAAGGTCCACCGGCCGCCCTCGGGGCCCGTGCGGTCGAAGCGGGCGTCGGCCCCGGCCCAGGCGGCGGCATCGCGACGCATGCAACAGCGCGCAACGGGGCATGGCCGGTCCAGGCACCACGGCCCAAAGCGCTCCAGGCGCCTTCCCTCGCCGAAATCTACTAGCTCGTATCCCGGCAGGCCGCACATGATCCGCCTCGCCGTGCGGTCCTTCAGCCGATGCTCCCCGCAGGACCCTTCTCCGCAGAGGCAACTGGCCCGGCGGGCTACTAGACTGTCGCCGCGCAGCCGCCTGTCACGCGGGCTTGGCCGAATCGGGCCGCCAGGCCTTCCACACCAATAGTGCGGCCCCACATACCAGAAGGCTATCGGCCACGTTGAAGTTCGGCCAGTGCCAGCGGTAGATCATCACCAGAATCCAGTCCCGCACCGCAAACACCCGATCGCCATCCAGTTCCCGCAACCCGTGCAATCCCAGCCGGTCGAACAGATTGCCCAGCACCCCCGCACTGATGCACCCCAGTGCCACCGTAAGGAGCAAGTCGCGCGCCGCCCGCATCCCGAAAAGCCAGATCAGGATGGCCGCCAGGGCCACAACGGATAACCCGGCGAAAATGAACACCCATCCCTGCCCCAGTCCGAACAGGGCGCCGCGGTTCAGACTGGTCTCGATGCCCAGCACATCGGGCACGATCCACCATTTGGGCGAAGGGGGTGGCCCCAACCAGCCGAACGCCCAGGACTTGGTAGCCAGATCCGCCGCACAGCCTCCCCCCGCCAACGCGAAAAACAGGACATACCGCGTCCAGGGTACGGCCGCATCCTGGCCCAGCAGCCTAGCCCCGCTCACGCTGGGACGCACATCGCACACAGAGGGTTGCATAAGGAAGGGCATCCAGCCGTTTCTTGGGGATCCTCGCGCCGCAGTCTTCGCACAGCCCGTAAGTCCCGTCCTCGATCCGCTCCAAGGCCGCCTCGATGCGCGCAAGCGTCGCTTCTTCGCTCTCCATGAGACTCAGCGTAAACTCCTGCTCGAAGCTGTCGGTGCCCACATCGGCCATGTGGATGGGCATGCTCGAAAGATCGCCGTTGCGCTCGGTACGGTTTTTCTTGAGCGCGGCCTCGGCCAACTGCGACATATCGCCACGCAGGCGTGCCCGCAGGGCCAGCAAGCGCTCTTTGTAACCGTCCAATTCGTTCTTCTTCATCGGGGCCATGGTTGTGCTCTCCTGGCTGGATATGTCCCAGTGCGGCGTTATCCCGAGTCCCGAGACCATCCATTCTAGAAACCCCACCCGCCACTGTCAAACTAGCCATCCCGGCGAGTTTTCCGCCCCATTCCAGGCTTTTTCCGCGAACCCGCGCGAAGGGCCGCAAGGTTTCCAGGGTGGGCACAGGCAGGTTCAAAGCCCCGGGCTTTGCAAGGCCCGTAAACCCTGGCCGACCTGCATCCACGCGATAGAATCCAAAAGAGCCCCTGGAAAGAGCCCGTAAGACCGCAGAGTCCCGAAGTGCTGCGGCATCGCATTGCTATTCCCCGGGGCAAAGGGCCGGGAAAGCTGGTTCGTAGCTTCGTAATTCCATGACGGCCATCTTTGAGCAGACTCGGGAGCAATTGGCCGCCTGGCTGGCGGCGCAGGGCCAGCCAGCGTACCGCGCGCGTCAGGTGCGGCGCTGGCTGTTTGAGCGCGCGGTGGACGACTTCGCCCAAATGACCGATCTGAGCAAAGCCCTGCGCCAGCGGCTGGCTGCCGAGTTCCGCATATGGAGCACGCGAGTGGTGCGGCACCTTCGGGCCGACGACGGCACAGAGAAGCTGCTTCTGGAGCTTTCCGACGGCCAGCACATCGAATGCGTGCTGTTGCGGGGCGATAAGGGGATGCACACCGTGTGCATCAGCTCGCAGGTCGGCTGTGCCATGGGCTGCACCTTCTGTGCCAGCGGACTGGACGGGTGGGTCCGCAATCTGGCCGCCGGGGAGATTATCGAGCAGATGCTCCGCTTGCGGCGATTGCTGCCCCCGGATCAGCGGATTACCCATATCGTGGCCATGGGGATGGGAGAGCCGCTGCTGAATCTCGAAGGGTTGCTGCCGGCTTTGGAGACCGCCACGGCGGCAGATGGGCTGGGCATCAGTGCCCGGCGAGTGACCATTTCCACGGTGGGCATTCCCAAAGGGATACGGCGGTTGGCGGAGATCAACCGCCAGTACCACCTGGCCGTCTCGCTTCATGCACCCGACGACGCCCTGCGGAGCCGGATCGTACCGGCGAACCGGGGGTTCGGGATTCAGGCGATTCTGGCGGCAGCGGACGAATATTTTGCCCGCACCGGCCGGCGCGTAACCTACGAATACGTGCTGCTGGCCGGCGTCAACGACCAGCCGCACCACGCACGGAGCCTGGCCGACTTGCTGAAAAGCCGCCCCGCCCTGGTGAACCTTATCCCTTACAATCCCGTGGCCGGCTTGCCCTACCGCACACCTGCGCCGGCGGCCATCGAACGGTTTGTGGAAATCCTGGAAGACGGCGGCCTGACCGTAGCAGTCCGTTGGCGCAAGGGTGACCGAATTGACGCGGCTTGCGGCCAGCTCCGCCGGCTGGTTGCGCGCTAGCCGCATGGCCTGTTGCGCGGCGGGGCCCGAGGGCCGCGCCTGGCCGAAGCGGATCCGGTGATTCGCGGCAGGAGCAGCGACAGCCGCTGCCTGGCCAGCGTAGGCTCTCAGGCCATGGCGCTGGTGAGGGCCTGGAAATCGGGGTCGGAGCGAATAGGGTCGAAGTCCGGCTCGCTATCGATCAGGTTGCGGTAGTCGGCATCCAGCGCCAGAGCCCGCGACAGGTGCTCCAGTGCCCGGGCCTTTTCGCCCGCCAGGCTCAAATAGCAGGCCAGATTGTAGTGGAGGATGGCCTCTTCGGGCTCATACTCCAGAGCAGTCTCCATGTCGCGGATGGCCTGCGCCAATTGGCCGGTCCGCTTATGGCACCACGCCATGGCCAAGCGGATGCGGATGTTCTCCGGATCGGCCTGAGCCGCTGGCTCCAAATAGGTTAAGGCCTGGGCGTACTGTTTGAGGTCGCGGCAAGCTTCACCCGCCAAACACAGGGCGTGGGGGGTGTAGTCGCTAATCCCCCCCAATCGCTGGAGGACTTCGAGAGCATGTTCGGGCATGCCGAGTTCCAGGTAGCCCTCGGCCTCCCGTTCGATATGCTGTGCACGGATACGATCACGGCCCCTCATGACTTTTCGTCCTTCCGCCACACCGCTGCCAAACGGAGCGCTGTTGGCCCCGCTTGCGAACCTCAACAGATATTGTAATCGGTGTTGGCACAACAATCTAATCGGTTATCGCCTGGAAACCAGGGAAGATGTTCGCAAGATATTGGCAGACAGGGGGTTGCAATGGCGGCGGAAAAGCTGCCCCACAGCGGGCTGCTGGAGTCGCGCCCAAACGCGAGCCGGGCCGTGTGCCACCGCTTCGCCAGAAGCAGTGCCCTAACTCCTGCAGCACTGCTTGCCTTGCGGCAAGCAGTGGCACACTGGGTGGGGGTTCAGGTGTCAGGTGAGAGGTCACAGGTCTCGGTGGCCAGCCGTGTGCCACTGCTTCGCCAGAAGCAGTGCCCTAACTCCTGCAGCACTGCTTGCCTTGCGGCAAGCAGTGGCACACTCCGCAAAGCATGGCCCAGCGAAGCCGTCCCTGGGGCGAGGGCCGCGGCCTTTTGAGCTTTTTGGTGAGGGCAGCTACGCGGCAAAGATTCTGGCGGCGCGCCATGCTCCTGAGGCGTGGCCGGTCCGTTTTGAATGCGGCGCGGCTATCGGGTTATGAGCCGGTGCCTCCGGGCTCGGTTACCCTTACTTGTTTGCTTCGTTGCATCCATTCCTTGACTGACTTGGGTGGCGGCGGCTCTTTGGGGCCGAACCACGAGGCCAGCCAGGATTGCTTTTTCTTGGCGGGCTTTCGGCTGGTTTGGCCGGCGGAACTCCGCTTGGAGGCGGCACTTTGACTATCGCGTGGCGAGGCGGAGCCCGCCACGTGCAGCGTCGAGCAGCCAGGGCCGAGGGCCATTGCCATTATCGCAGCCAGCAAGAGCCTCGTAACCCTCCTAATGACCGATGCCGAACCGCGGGGCAGGCGCTCCATCCATCGCCTCCTGAGTGCGCGCAGTTGACCTGAATATTGGGCGGCGGGAGTCTCGCAAATCGACGCCGACATGTCGAGACCGATCTTGTCCAGTTCCCCCCGATAAGGTGGAATGTGATGGCATACCTGGTACCTGTCCGGGGGGCCAGGCGGTAACTTGCCGGCCAAGCATCCGTCTCGAAATGGGACCGCGGGGTGGCTAATTGCCACGGCTGGCCAGTTGTGGCGGAGCGATGGCCCGCGTTTCTAGGCTTCAGAAATTCGTGTGGGCAACCCCGCGCCCGAGCCAGCGGCTGGTTGCTGCCCTGACCGAATTGTTATACTGACTGCACTCGTGGGATGTTTTGAGGGTGGCGGGGGTCCCGCCCGGCCGCCTCGACCCGAGATCTGTCAGTCCACGTAAGGAGACCAAGGCGTTGCATCCGCGAATGGCACAGTGGATATCGGCCGCGCCGGTGTTGACCGACGGAGCCTGGGGTACTGAGCTTCATCAGCGGGGGTTGGAAGTGGGTGGCTGCCCCGACGCCTGGAACCTGACGCACCCGGAGCAGGTCGAGGAGGTAGCCCGCTCGTATGTGGAGGCGGGGAGCCAGATTATTCTGACGAACACGTTTGGTTCAAATCGGCTGGTGCTGGCGCGGCACGGGTTGGCAGACCAAGTGGTGGCGCTTAACCGGGCCGGGGTAGAGATCTCGCGCCGAGCGGCCCAGGGGCGAGCAGCGGTGTTTGCTTCGGTGGGGCCCACGGGGGTAATGCTGATGATGGGGCAAACCCCGCCCGAAGAGGTACGGGCGGCCTTCGCCGAGCAGGTCCGCGCGCTGGCCGAGGCCGGCGCCGATGCCATCGTCCTGGAGACGTTTTCCGACCCAGCCGAGATCCTGCTGGCCATTCACGCCGCCAAGGAAACCGGGCTGCCGGTGGTGGGCTGCATGGTGTTCGACTCGGGCAAGGAGCGGGATCGCACCATGATGGGGACCACGGTCGAGCAGGCCGCTGGCCAATTGGCCGAGGCCGGCGTCGATGCCCTCGGGGCCAACTGCGGCCAGGGGATCGACGGATTCGTGAAGATCACCCAGCGCTTGCGTGCGGCCACGGATCTGCCCCTATGGATCAAGCCGAACGCCGGGCTGCCGGAGATCGTCGACGGGCGCACGGTGTACGCCCAGACGCCCGAGAAGTTTGCCGAGGTTGCAGGCCGGCTGGTCGAACTGGGCGCTACCTTTATCGGTGGTTGCTGCGGCACCACACCCGAGTTCATCCGCACGCTACGCACCAAGCTCGATGCCCGCTGAACCATCCAGGGGCGCGTGCGGTAAATGGTTCCAACGTCGCAAGGTGGGCCCTTCCCGTTGACGCGAAAAAGCATGGCGTGTCAACCACGCACGGTCGTGAGTTTATGAATTCCCGCCAACGTGTTCAATGCGCCTTGGAGCACCGCGAGCCCGATCGTGTGCCGATCGATCTGGGGGCGACGCGGCAGTCAGGCATTGCCGCCTCGACCTACCACCGGCTCAAACAGCGGCTGGGCATCTGTACGCCCACGCGGGTGTATGACGTGTATCAGATGCTGGCCGAGGTGGAGCGTCCCGTGATGGAGCGGTTCGGGGTGGACGTCATCGGGTTGCACCGGCCGGCTGTGGCCTTTGGCATCCGCAACGAGAACTGGAAGCCGTGGCGACTGTTCGACGGCACGCCGGTGGAGGTGCCCGGGGGATTCAATCCGGTGGTCGATGCCAAGGGCGATCTGTTGATTTTGGATGGCCAGGGCCAGGCGATCGCCCGGATGCCCGCTGGGGGCTTCTACTTCGATCGGCTGGACAAGTACCCCGGGGCGGCTCACGTGGACCCGGAGACGTTCCAGCCGCCGCTTTTGTCCAGCGAAGAATGCGACCATCTTCACGCGCAGGCCGAGGCGTACTATCAAAACACCGACCTGGCCATCATTGCGGCCATGGGGCCGCCATACGAGCTGTTTTTCGGCCTGGGGACCGGAGACTTCGCGGGGTGGATGATCACCCTGGCCACCGAGCCGGAGTATGTCCAAGCGCTTTACGAACGGCTGGTCGAGGCATGGCTGGAAAACCTGCGGCGGTTCACGGCCGCGGTAGGCCAGCGGGTGCAGATCCTGCAATTCAACGACGACCTGGGAACGCAGGAGGCGCCGTTTTTATCCGTGCAGATGTTCCGCGAGCGCATCATGCCCTACTATAAGCGGGGACTGGACTGGGTGCACCGCAACACTTCCATGAAGGTGTTCATGCACAACGACGGGGCGATCTACGATTTTCTGCCCACTTTGATCGAAATGGGAGTGGACATTCTCAACCCGGTGCAGACCACCGCGGCGGGCATGGATCCCGAGCGGCTGAAACGCCAGTTCGGCGACAAGCTGGTCTTCTGGGGCGGGGCGTGCGACTGCCAGCACACGCTTCCCTTCGGTACGCCGGAGGAGGTGGCCCGCGAAGTGGAACAGAACCTGGCGGTTTTCGCTCCCGGCGGAGGGTACGTGTTCGCCTCGGTGCACAACATCCAGGCAGGCGTCCCGCCCGAGAACGTTATCGCCATGTTCGACGCGGCGTTGTCGGCGGGCCGTTATCCCTGCCGGCCGCGCAGCCAGGCGTGCTGAGTTGGTGGCAATCGCACGCTGGTCTCCGGAGCCGCACGGCGCGACGGAACGCCCCTCGCCGGCCAGGCACGAGTGTCGGGTCCCGGGGAGCCGATGCGCGATTGCCACCGTGGTGCTTGTAGAGCACTCTGCGGGCTGCGGGCTACCAGTACTTCTCCACAGCGAAGATGAAGTCCCGGACACCCGAGTCGTTGATGGTGTCGGTGGGGTTGTGGCTTTCGGCCGTGACCTTCTTGAAGCCGATGGTCTTGCGCACGAAGTTCAAATCGAGGTTGGCGATTCGGGCCCAGTTGGCATCGGCCTCGATGAGGTCGGCCAAGGCCGAGTCGCGGAGCCGGGCTTCGTCCTCGCCCCCGGCCGTGGAGTGGGCAGTGATCTCCGCAAAACCCACCGCGGTGTTGGCAAAGCCCCTGCCGCCGACCGAGCCGCTGAGGGTCCCCGAGGCCGGACCGGCGGAGAAGAAGTCTTTGTCGGCCGAGTCGAACAGGTGGGCCACGTCGTGCTCACCGGAGCGGGAGTAGGCGGTCACGCTGCCGAAGTTGACAGCTCGGGTGGTGAAACCACCGGCAGCCAGGATGGCATACGCCGGATACGCGGTGAAGGTATCGACCACGTTGCGCGTGTCGTACAGGCGGGCTTGGTCGTTGCCAGCCGTGGAGAAGGCCTCCACCGTGCCAAAGCCCACGGCTCGGTTCATGTAGCCGTTGCCAAACAAGGCCGCTTGGCCGGCCTGGGCGGTGAAGGTGTCCACGCTGGCCGGGTCGCTGCCCGAGTCGCGGAGTGCCGCCCGATCGTCGCCGCCGCTTACGGCATAGGCGGTGACGAAGCGGAAGCCTTCGGCCCGGGCTGTGAACCCGCCACCCGATAACTCGGCAGTAGCCGGGTCGGCCGTAAACACCTGCTGGCCTTGGGCGTCGAACAGCCGGGCCGCGTCGCTTCCCCCGCGAGACTGCGCCACCACCGACTCGAACTTCTCCACCCGCGTGCGGTACGTGGTGCGGTCGGTCAGCTCCGCATACGTGCCGTGGCGGCTGGTGAAGCTGTCGGCCGCCGCCGCATTGTCCTTCAGCACCGCCGAATCGTTGCCGCCGCCAACGGCCAAAGCCACCACGTTGCGGAAACCATAGGCGGTGTTCTGGAAGGGCACTTGCGCGTTGGACATGGTGGCCAGAGCGGGTTCGGCCACGAACTGGTCGTCGCCCGGCGAGTCGTAGAAAAAGGCGGTATCATTGCCGCCGCCGGAATAGGCCTCGATCACGCTGGCCCCGTCGACGCGGGTAGTGTAACCCGGCCCGATCAGGATGCCGTATCCCGGATACAGCGAGACGGTCTCGCCGCTGGCCGACGTGCCTTGCAGCACCGCATGGTCACTGCCGCCGCCAAGGGCCAGGGCGTGCACACGGGAGAAGCCCGCCGCAGCCAGCGAGAACGGCGTGCCGGCCAGCGTCCCCGCGATGGTCAGGCGGTTGCCGGTTGCGGTGATCGTGTCGTCCCCGGCCGAATCGAACATCCGCGCCACATCGCCGCCGCCGGTCGAAGTGGCCTCCACGCGGTGGAACCCATACGCCCGGGCCGAGAAGCTGGGACCCAGCAGAGTGACGGTATCGGGCGTGGCCGTGAAGGTCTCGGCCTGGTTGGGATTGTCGTTCAGCCGTACGGTGTCGCCCCCCTGGCCGCTGGAATACATGACCACCGACCGCACGTTGCGGAGATTGGTCGCGTAGCCGCCGCCGGTCATCGAGGCCACCAGCGGCGTGGAGCCGATGGCGGGGGTCAGGGTGAACACGTCGGCGTCTGGCGTATCGCGGAGGACGACTTCGTCGGCCCCGCCCCGCCCGTCGTAGTCGATCACCTCGATATTGGCGGCTGTGAACGCATAGCCGTTGGCGGTGAGGACGAAGCCGCCCGGCTGGATTTGCACCGTTTCGGCCCCGGGGGTGCCGAGGATGCGGATGGTATCGTTGCCACCCCGGCCGTCGAAGCTCAACAGGGCGGTGCGATAATCGACCGACTGGAACACCCCGTTGAGCTGGACCTGCCAAGTGCTGGGCGTATCCGCCAGTTGGAAGACGAAGGTATCGTCGCCGGGGGTGCCGATGATGGCCCGGGAGGTGGGGCCGACCGAGGCCGGATCGAGGGTCCACCCGCCGCTCCAGCCGGTGCGTCCGTTGAACTCGGCGGCCAGCGATACGGCCGAGGCGCCTGTGGTTTGCGGGTTGATCCGCACGCGGCGCTGGTAGATGCCGGTACGATCCTGGTCGGGCCCGACCCAGACGACCGTGAAGTCGCCATCGGCATCCATGGCCACGGCCGAGGCATTCTGATCGTCCACCACGATGGCATTGATGCGGAACTCGCCCAGCGGCAGGCCGGTGGCCGGGTTCACATAATCCGAGCCATCGGGATTGAAGATCCGGGCGAACACGCCGTCATCGCGCCCGCCGCGGTTATCCTGATTGACGGCGGTCCAGGTGACGACGATCATGCCGTCGTCGCTCATCGAGATGGCAGGCTGGTACTGCCAGTACTCGGTCTGCTGGTTGATACGCGCTTCGCCCCCCAGGGGCTGGCCGGTGCGGCTGTACCGCCGGCCATACACACCGTAACCGCTGCCGTCCTGGTAGAAGCTGGACCACACTACGGCGAAGTCGCCGTCGGCATCCATGGCCACCTGCGGGGCCACCTGGTCGGCCGGCGTGTAATCGTTGATGCGGAACTCGGGCCCCAGGCGGTTGCCGCTGGCATCGAATCGCTGGCCGTAAATCCCCCACCCCGCGCCGTCCTGGCCATCGCTCTGCCAGACGACCACGAAGTTGCCGGCATCGTCCATGGCCACGTCGGAACGGATCTGCGCGGGATTGACCGTCGCGTTGACCAAAAACTCGCCCGACAGCGGCGTGCCATCGCTGGCATAGCGGCGGCCCCAAATGCCGTAGTGGTCCAGCGTGGCGGCGTTGCTGCTCCAGGTAATGACGAAGTTGCCCATGGCGTCCATGGCCACCGCGGGCTGATCCTGCACGGCCACGGTCGTGTGGTTCACCAGGAACTGATCGCCCAGGGGGTTGCCGTCGGCGTTGAACAGGCGGGCCCACACGCCGCGGTCATCGATCACCGCATTGGCCCCCTGGCCCACCTGCCCTTGGCCGGACCACACCACCACGAAGTTGCCGAAGCGGTCCATGGCCACGTCGGGCTCGACCTGGTTGCCCGTGGTGAACGAGCTGACCACGAACTGGGGCCCCAGGCGCTGGCCGGTCCGGCTGTACCGCTGGGCCAGGATGTTCGCCTCGCCCCGGAAATTGCCCACCGTGGGCCGATCCGGGGCCTGCCCGTAATGCACCCAGACGACGACGTAGTTGCCATCCGCATCGGTGGCGATGGCCGGGTCCTCCTGGAAATCCAACTCGATGTTGTTCACGCGGTCGTCGCGGTCGGCGGTAGGCTCGCCCGGGCCGCCATCGGGCGCGCCAGGCACCGTCGGGCCCACGATGGTGAACTTGCGCTGGAAGTCCACGCCCGGCGCGCCATCCCAGTTGCCGTCGAAAGCGTTGCCGAACAGATCGCGCACCCGGTCGCGGATCCGCAGGGTGTATTCCCCGGCGCCCAGGGGTTGCAAGCCGGCCTGCGTGGCCTCGGCATCGAACGTGACCACCGCCTCATACTTGAGGCTGGGGGTGGCCGCCAAGCCCATCTCGTACGCCTTGTTCAAGCCGAACTGCACGTCGGCAATGCCGGCCGGCAGCACTTGATTGTTCCGCACGATCTGCCAGTTGGCGGGGTTGAGGATGCTGTTCAGGCCGTTGACCCCGCCGATGCGGTTCAAATCCTCCCCAAAACTGACGACGAACTGGCTCACAGGCGTGCTGAAGATACTCCCCTCCCGCACCGGCAGGAACGTGGGGATACCCGTGGGCAACATGACAGCGTCGAGCACATCCGCCACGATAGGCCCCGCGTCGTCGGCAATGGCCTCGTACCGCTGGTAGAACACGCCCTGGGTATCGCTCTGGCCAGACTGCGTACCCCGGCCGCTCCACACCACCACATAATCGCCCGCGTGATCCATCGCCACGGCCGGATACCGCTGGTCGCCATCGGTGGTGGTGTTGACGCGGAACTGGCCGCCCAGCTCGCCGTTGGGTCCCAGGAACGGGTTGACCCCAAGCTGGCTGTTCCGTGCATACCGCCGGGCGTAAACCCCGTAGCTGTTGGGTGTGCCGCCGCCGGCCGGCGTATCCTGGAAGCTCTCCCACACGACCACGAAGTCGCCATCGGCGTCCATCGAGACGCTGGAGCGCTGCTGGTTATTGTCGGCGTAGGCGTTGACCTGGAACTCCGGCAGCGGCAACCCCAAGGGGTCCACCAGCGGATTGCCCAGAGAGTCGAACCGCCGGGCGAAGATCCCGTTCATGCCCCCGGAGCCATACCCGTAACTGCTGCCGGGCGCGTCCTGGCCGTAACTGGTCCAGGTGATGACGAAGTCGCCATCGGCATCCATGGCCACGGTGGACCATTTCTGGTCGCGGGCCACGACCGTATTGACGATGAACTCGGGGGTGTTGGCCTGGATGACGTTGTCGATCCAGTCGGCGTAGACCGACACCCGCGTATCCCAACTGAACTCGCCGAAGCTGGAATCCACGCCGGCGGTCACGTCGGGCGGTACGCCTGGCGTCTCGCCGCCGGTAACCACGGCCGCCACCAGCCCATTGATGAAGATGGGGGCGCCGGAGTCGCCCGGAGCACTGTTGACTTCACGCGTGCCCAGGCCCAGGTTGTTCATGCCGAACAACACGCCGAAGGCGTCGTTGGCCGCCAAGCCGTTGTCGAAGTCGTAGACCAACAGATCCGGGGCCCGGCCAAGGATGTCGCCTGTGGCCTCGTACATGTTCTGGCCGGTTCGGTTCTGGTTGTCCGGCGGGAAGGTGGATCCGAGGTTGCCCGTCCCATACATCCCATAGCCGTACATCGTCCACACCTTGCCGATCTCGTCGGTGTTGCGGTAGATGTCGAAGCTTTGGGCCAGGGCGGGGGCATCCTGGTCCAGCACGAGGACGGCCAAGTCGCCACCCATGCCAGGGCCGGCGGGGTTGTAGGCCGGGTTGACGAAGATCTGCGACACCCCGAGCGTGATGGGGGTGGTGCCCTGCCCGGTGGTCGAGGGCATGTTGAACGTCACGCTGACCACGTTGGCCGGGAAAGGCACCGCGGTGCCGGGGAGGGTCACCACGTGGGCCGCCGTAAGGATATGCCGCCGCGTGAGGATCAGCGACCCGCTGCCGTTGAACAGCCCCAGCACATTGACTTGCACCACACCGTCGAAGCCGCTGCCGGGGGGCAGCACGTGGTTGGCCGGGTCATCGACCGATACCACCCGCCATTGGGCTTCGGTGGGTCCCAGCGGCGAGCGGTCCAGGGCCGAGCGCGGCATCTGGGCAAACAGATTCGCCCCACGGAACCAGCGGTTGCTGATGAACTTGCGGGCGAAAATGTCGGTGCCGTTGACGGTGTCGCCAGTCCAAGTAATCACGAAGTCGCCATCGGCATCCATGGCGATCGAGGGGGCGAACTGGTTGCCCACGGTGGTTTCGTTCACCAGGAACTCGCCGCTGCGCCCCTCGATCTGCGTAGAGATGCGAATGTCGGCGTTCGGATCGCCCACCAGGTTCTTGGTATACACCATCAGGGGCGGATGGTCCTTGCTGCCGCTGCGGCCCACGAAGCGAATCAACAACTCGCTCTGACTGATGGCCTGGACATCGACCTCCAATCCCATCCCTTCCAGCCCGGCGCGGATGGCATCCACCACCCCGTAGGCTGTACCGGTGTAATTGATGACCGGCGTTACGCGGACGATGCTGTTGCCCGCCGGGTCGCTGTCCAGATAAGCGAGCTGGAAGGTCCCGGTGGCCCGGCCAAGGAAGCTCACCATCTGCACCTCGTTGACGCCGCCCAAAGGATTGCCGGCCGGACTATAGCGCTGGGCATACACGCCGTAGCCGCTGCCGTCCTGGCCCAGGCTCTGCCACGTGATGACGAAGTCGCCTTCGACATCCATCGCGACCTGCGGATTGCGCTGGACAGAGAACCGTAGGCCCGGATCGCGCACGACGCTGTTGACGCGGAAAGCGTCGCCCAGCGGCTGGCCTGCGGCCGTGTAACGGCGGGCATAGATGTTCCAATCGGTCTTGTTGCCGAAGGCGTCCGGATCGCGCTGCGCCCAGGTCACCACGAAGTCGCCATCGCCGTCGCGGGCCACCGAGGCGAACTCGGCCGTCGGCTCGCTGGTTACCCGGATTTCGCCATTGGGCCAAGGCAGGCCCGTCGCCGGATCGATCGCCGCCACCACCGTCTTGGTCGATTGCCGGCCCGCAATGGGGTCATCGGTCCAGGTAACCTGATACAGCTTGGCGAACACCCCTTCGCGGCCTACCTCGGTGCTGGTCCACACGATCACGTAGTCGCCATCAGGATCGGTGGCTACACTCTGCGGGCTCTGCGTGTACTGATTGCCCGGCGGCAGGTTGACCAGCGTTTCGCCCTCGGCCGGTCGGAGGATGTCGAACGTCCACGTGGTGTCCGACCCGTTGGGGTTGACGTTGGTCTTGTTGAGCGGATTGCCCGCCTGATCCCGCAGCCGGCTGGAGGCGATCACTTCGTAATGGCCTTCGGGGAGGCGCGGGTCGCCCGGCGCGGTGCCGTTGCCGTCCAACTGGAGCACCACCTCGAACTTATTGGTCTGCGGGTAGCCCGGCAGGACCGCAGACGCCATATTCAGGCCGTAAACGACTCCCTGAATAGCCCCGGTCAAGTCCACGCCGTTGTAGCGAATGCGGTAGTTGGCGGGGTTGAGGACGCTGTTGTTCCAGCCGGGCTGGCTGGCATTGGCCGCGGCACTCATCTCCTCGTCGAAGGTGAGCACCAGGTACTCGATGGTTTCGCTGACCTGTCCGCCGTTGGGAATGCTGTTGCCCTGGGGCGAAACCACGTCGCTGAGCGTTGCTCCCACCCCGTCGATCGCGTCGCGGAACCGGCGGCCGAATATCCCCTGGCGGTCGCCCACGCCGCTGCCACTCCAGACGATCAGTGGATCGCCGTCACGCGTAACGCCCACTGCCGGAAACTGCTGGACGCCCCCTTCGGTCCGATTGGCGCGCTGCTGCACATCGATCGGGTTGAACTGCGAATCGAACTGGCGGAAGAACACACCCTCGGTATCGTACTGCGTGGCGAGGTTGGGGTTGCCGGGATTGAACGGATCGGGCTGCGCGCCGGCGCCGTTGAACACCACCGTGAAGCCGCCGTTGGCATCGACGGCCACCGCCGGGTTGACCTGTTGCCCAGCGAAGAGCGGATCGTTGATCTGGCCCCCCGCCGTGGGCGTCCCGGTCGCGTCGAAGCCGCGGTAGAACACGCCGTAGCTGGCCGGGCCGGGATCGTCCACCGAAAAGCTTTCCCAGACCAACAGGAAGCTGCCATTATCGTTCATCGCGACCTGCGGATTGCGTGCAGTGCGGGCGACGAAGGTCCCGCCGGCCCCGGGGCCGTTGTCCGCCCGGAACGCCGCGCCCTGCGCCGCGCCGTCGGCACTGTACAGCCGCGCGAACACCTGGGTATCGGTTACGCGCCGTGCCACTTGGGCGGTCACCTCGTCCCAGACGACGACGAAGTCGCCAGTGCGGCCGTTCATCGCCACCGCGGGGTTGTTTTCCGCGTGGCCGGCCACAGTGTTCAAACCCGTGACCGGGGTGCTCGCCTGGAACTCGCTGCCGACCTTCTCCCCGCGCGAGTCGAACACCTGCCCGCGAATGTCGTTGAAGTACCCGTAGTTCATCCCGGCCGTGGCCCACACTACTACGAACCGGCCGAAGTCGTCCATCGCCACCGCGGGATTCACCTGGTCGTACTGGGTGGTGGCATTGACGCGGAACGGAGCCCCGCGCGGCACACCCATCGACGAGAACCGCCGGGCATAGACGCCCCAACTCCCATCGGGGTCTCCGCCCTGGCTCTCCCAGACCACGACAAAGTCGCCGTCGGCATCGCAAGCCACTGCCGCATTGCGCTGTTGGCCACCGGCCACGGTGTTAACCAGGATTTCGTCGGTAAGCGGCAGGTTGTTGCGGTCGTACACCCGGGCCATCACCTCACTGCCGGTCGGAGTCTGCACCGTCCACACCACGACGAAGTCCCCATCGTGGTCCACCGCGACGGTGCCGCTGGACTGTTCCTGGCCTGTCCCTGTGCCCAGCGGAGTGGAGAATGTTTGTTCGGGCTCGGTGGGCACATTGATGCGGAACTCGTCGTCGGCGCCAAGGGCGGCCAGCACCGTAAAGCGGAATTCGTAGCCCGACTGCGGCGCCGTACCCGGCACACCGTCGAAGTTGCCGTCCAGGGCATTGACCCCATCGGTAATCGCGTCCCGGGCAATCAACACATAGTCGCCCGGCACCAGCGGCACCACGCCCGTGTCTAAACCGTTCCCGTCGAACTGCAAAGTAGCTTCGTACTTGCGCGTAAGCGCATTGCGAGTGAAGCTGATCCCGGCGATCGCCCCCGGCAATGCCCCCCCGTTGAGCAGCAGCGACCAGTTCGCCGGGTTGAGCACGCTGTTGACGCCCCCCGCGTCGCCCACCGTCGAAAGGTTCTCGCCAAAGAGCACTTTAAGTGCATTCACGCCAGGAAGCTGCGGCTGAATAACCTCGTCCTGCGCGATCCGCACGTTGTCGACTGTGGTGACTCCGGTAACGATTGGGCCGTCGACATCCGCGATCGGCAACACGTTCACGCTGGCCGCCCCAAACACCTGGGTCTTGTTGATGTCCAGCGGGTCCACCCCCGTCCACACCACCACGTAGTTCCCCTCGCCATCGCTGGCGATCGAGGAAAGCCACTGGTTCCCGTTGGTCACGTTGTTCATCCGCGTCTCGCCCCCCACCGGCACAATCCCGGTGGCCGTCACGTCGAACCGCTGCGTGTACACCCCGCCCACGCCCGACGTGTCCCGCTGCCCCGTCTGCTCCCCTCGTCCGCTCCAGGTCACCACGAAGTTCCCCTGATGGCTCATGGCCACCGAAGGATACATCTGATTGCCCGTGGTAGTCGTGTTGACCTGCACCTCTGGCGACGACGGAGCGAACGTGCCAGCAGCACGAGTGAAGGTGCGGGCGTAGACCCCGTAGCCGTCGCCGTCCTGCGCCGCGCTCTGCCACGCCACCACGAAATTATCGCCCCCCAGATCCATCGCCACATCGGCGTACTTCTGGCTGCCAGCGGTGGTCACAGCGACCGGCATCTCGCCAGTAACCGGGTTGCCGTTGGCGTCGAACACCCGAGCCATCACGTCCGCGTTGGCCCCAGTAGGGTCGGTCATCCACGTGATGACGAAGTTGCCCACGGCGTCCATCGCCACGCTGGAATATTGCTGATTTCCCGCAATCGCGGCGTTCACGCGGAATTCGCCCCCCACCTTCTCGCCGTAAGAGTTGTAGCGCTGCGCATACACCCCGTACCCGCTCCCCCCCGGACCCTCCTGGCCAAAGCTCGACCACGTAATCACAAAGTCCCCATCCACGTCGGCCGCCACGCTCGACCACTTCTGCGCCCCCGCCGTGTACGTGTTCACCAAAAACGCCGCGCTGGAACCAGCCGGATCGAACACCGGCGCCCCCGAACTGCTCACCCCCACCAAACCCCCCAGGGCGTTGAACCGCCGGGCATAGATGTCCGCCTGCTCCCGCCCATTGGCCGCGTTGCCGTCCTCGTCGCGGAAGTTCGTCCACGTGACGATAATGTCCCCGTCGGCATCCACCGCCACGCTGGCATAGCGCTGGTCGTCGCCGTTGAAGGGCGAACCCGCCGTGATGGGCGTCACATCCAGCACGGGGGCCGAATCGGGCACCACGATCGGGTTGCCCGCCCCGTCGAGGATCGGCTGCCGACTGATCGGATCGGCCAATGGCAGGTCCGCGGGCGTGCCGTCGGCATCAAACAGCCGCAGGTACACCCGGTCCCGACCCGTCGCCGGGTCCGTGGCCGTCCACACCACCACATAGTCCCCATCCGCATCCGCCGCCACCGCCCCCGGCGTCTCCGGATACGTGCGGGCATTGTTGCCACCCGTGGCGGCAGTAACGGGCGTATCGCCCGTGGCCGCGCTGATGGGCTGGTTCACCACAAACGTCCGCGTGAAATCCTGCCCCGCAGGCACGAATCCCGTGCTGCCCAAAGGATTGCCCACCCGGTCGCGCAAGCCGCTCCGGCCTGGCGTAGTGCCCGAAGGGGCCACGGGCGCACGCGCCACCACGGTATAAACACCTACGGGCAGTTCCGGAATTCCGCCTGGCGGGTCGGGGTCGAACCCGTTGCCGTCCAGCTCCAGTACGGCCTCGTACTTGTTGGTGGGGATGCGGCTGAGCCCGGCGAACTTGGGCAAGCCACTTTGCGCCAGGTCGGCCGACTTGTTCATGCCGTAGTAAATGGCCTTGATGCCGCCCAACAGCGGCACCCCGTTTTTCAGCAGTTCCCAATTGTCCGGATTGGTAACGCTGTCCAGGCCGGTGGTCATCATGTCTTCGTCGAAGGTGACCACCACGAACCGGGCCGGCCGGTCCACCGCACCCTGGTTGTCGATCCAGGTGCCGTCGGCATCCATCAGTTCCACCAGGCGCGGCCCGGCCGTGTCTCGCGTCTCCACGAACCGGCGGTAAAAGATGTTCTCGTTGGCCGCGTTGCCATCGGTGTAGCGCTCCTGTTGCGTCCAGACGCTCACGAAGCTGCCGTCGGGCTGCATGTCCATCGAGACGAAGGCCTGCTCCGTGCCGCTGTCGGCTTCCATGTAGTTGCCGATGTCGGGCGAGTACGTGGCCGTGCTGCCGATCTGCATGTTGTGCCGCGTGATGAACATGAACATCTGCGTGTCATGCACCTCGCCCTGGAAGGTGATCTCATACAGCAGATCGTTGGGGGCGATCGTGGGGAACAGGCCCACGTTATCCAGGTCGTAGGGCGTGTTATCGCGATAGTCCTTTTCGAAGTTACTGATGAGGCGCACGGTGACCGGCCCCTCGAAGAAGTTGTAAGGCCAGTTGATGCCGGTACGCTGCGCGCCGCGCAGGGCGGTCTCGATGGCGGTGCGGGTCTGGTATGGGTTGACCGGCCCGTTGTTGGGAAAATAGACCGGCGTAACCGTAATGTCCTCGAAGCCAGGCCGCCACGAGTGGTAAAGGCGGATGGTGAAATCGCCCTGAGTGGCGTTGCCGTCAAGCTTCAACAGCCAGCGGTCGTTGTGCCCGTCGCGCTGGGCGTTGAGCACGTTGTCGCTGAACATCGTGGTGTACAGACCGCTGACCGGGTCGGCATCGAACTGCGAGAACAACGCGCCGTTGGCCTCGCCACGCAACAGGCCCGCCACGCTATTGAGGATCGCATACAGCCGGCCGAACTGTTTGAGTTGCGCGGCCGACGGATTCTTGCCGACCCGGTTATAGGCGCGGATCATGATCGCCTCGATCTCCGAGTCGATGTCGCCGCTGGTGTCCTGGTTGAAATCGAAGATGGGGATGGTCTCTGTGGCCGGGTCGAAGTACTGGCGGAGATCGGCGTTGGTGGTGGCGTTGATCAGCCGCTGCAGCAGCGCACGGGCCGGCTGCGAGGAAAGCGAGATATTCTCCGACATGTCGGCCCCGAAGCCCTCAAAGGCCACCGCCAGGTCGCCATCGGCGTCCAGGGCGGGCCGGGCGAGCATTTGCCACAACGGCCAGAACGCGTTTCCCGCAGCCGCCAAGTCGGCGCTATTGACCCGGAACTCGGGGCGGAGTACCGACCCGTCCGGGCGATACATGATCGCATGGACGCCCCCCGAGATGCCACCGATGTTATCCGTGTCGAACAGGGCATGGACAGTGATGATCAAGTTGTTCGCGCTATCGAACGCCGCCGCCCCACCGCCGCCGCCAATCTGGAACTGCCGCTGGAATACCGGGCTGCCATTGGGCGCGAACATCGAGGCGAAGGTCGCCACGGTATAGATGCCATTGGTGAAATACTCCACATCGGCCGTCCGGCTCCAGGTGACCACCGTATAGCCGTCGTTGCTCATGGCCACGAACGGCTCGAAGTACACTACCGTGTCGTCCACGGTGAGCTGCACCTCGTTGCCCAGGCGCTCCCCCCGCCGGCCGAACCGCTGCATGAGAATCTGGTTGAAGAAGCTCATGTCCTGGCCGCCCGTAGCCCAGGCGATGGTGAAGTTGCCCGCCTCGTCCATGGCCACGCTGGGCTGGAATTGCGGCCGCGCTGTGGTGGTGTTCACCCGGAACGTAGAAATGTCTTCCGGTCCCACGGCCACCGGGTCGCCATCCGGCTCGCTGTCAATGACGGTAACCGTACCGGGCAGCATGGGCTGGCCCTGGGGGTTCAGCTCGGGCACATACACCAGTTTGGGCTGGTTGACGCCGCCGCTGAGGCCGCCGAAGGTTACCTGGAACCGATAGGGATTGCTGTTGTTCAGCGCGCGCACCGTGACCCCGTCGAAACCGGCTGCCACCAGCGCGGCCTCGATGGCCATGGCATTGGCCGTCGGGTTGGCACTGTCGAATTCGATGACGTTGGTGGGGGTCCCCGTGGCCCCCACCTGAAGCCGGAAAGTACCCGTCACCCGGCCTGTGCCCACATTGAACACCAGCGTCTGCACGTCGTCCCAATAGGTCCGCACGCCCTGGATGAAGTTGCCGTTGGCGTCGCGCATCATCCCCCGCACCGACGCCGGGTCGTCCACCATGCCGATAGGCGAAAACCGCCGCGCAAAGATGTCCTTTACGCTCCCAGGATTCTGCGAATCCGGAACCACGCTCTCCCAGACAATCACGAAATCGCCATCGGCATCCATGGCCACTGCCGGGTTGATCTGGTCCACCGCGTCCGGCCCGAAGGTGAACGGGTCATCCGGCTCCAGGGGGTTCACCCGAAACTCTGGCGATGGCTGCTTGAGCGTTTTCACGCTGCCCGGCGGCGGGGTAAGCACGGCCCCCGTCTCGTCGGTGACCGACGAAATCACCAAGGGCGGATGGTCCTTCTTGCCCGAGGTGCTGGTGAGGTTCGGGTTGCTCGACGGCCCGCCGAAGGTCACGTCGAACACCAGCCCGTCGAGGCTTTGCCCGCTGGAATCCACCAGACCCAGCACCGGCTTGACGCTCACTAAGGGCAAAGCCGTGGTGAGAATCTGCGGCTCAAAATAAGGCCCTTCCGGCGGAATGCGGTCCGGGGGGGGAATCTCGATCGGCCCGATGCCAATCGACTGCTGCGTCTGCCAGAAATACTGCTCGATGGCCTGCGCCGTCAGCGCCGGGTTGTCCGGCGAAATGGGGATGTTGGCGATCTCGATCGGCTCGCGAACCGTCGAGACCTGCACCGCCGGCAAGAACCCGCTGAGGGTGTAATCCTGAATGGTGATCTTGGGGTTCTGCCCCGCCGCCGCATTGCCGTAGTTAATCAAGAACTCGTGCGGGTTAAGGGCCTGCACCGTGGCGTCGGCCAGCAGGCCGCCGAAGTTCTGAATCTGCGCCTGCAGCGTGGCAGCCAATGAATCCAAAGGCTGCGTCTCGTCGTAGAACCAGGTCTGAGTTTGCGGCACCCCGCCGCTGCCGGGCGGCAGATACCCGATCACGATCGCCCCCTGCACGTTCTGCTGGAAGAACGTCATCGGCTCGTAGGAGGAACTGATGGTGATCTTCTGTATCCCCGGGCTGCCGTAAACCAGCGAAAGGCGTGCGAAACTGCCCGGGTCCTGGTTATCCAATACGCCCGCCGGCAAGGTGATCCGCTGCACCTCGTCGGTAAAATAGCGGGCGTAGATGTTGGCCTCGGTGCGGGGATTGCCATTGGCGTCCAACAGGGGCTGGCCCGTTACCGGATCCAGCATCACGTCGTAGCGGGTCCACACCACGACGAAGTCGCCGTCGTTGTCGGCGGCCATGGCCTGCGATACGAGCGGCCGCTGATAGCTGGGGTGGATGTCGAACCGGCCCGTGGTCTGGAACGCGCCCGTGGCCTGGTTGACCAGCACGTCCTCCCAGTCGGCCGGCGCAAGGCTCAACAGGGTCCGCTCTTCCAACGGATCGATTCCCAAGCGGCGGGGCTTCCGCTGCTTGGGCCGGCCCGCCGCCTCGCGGCGAAACTTCCCGCGCAAGTGGTCCACTGTGGAGGCCAAACGCCGAAACGACAACCCAAAACGCGACATGACCTTCATCCCCTAATCAAGGTTCCGTAGACCGGAAGCCACGGGTCCTGTTCGTGAATCGTGAACTTCTGCCGCCGCGCACAGCGCACTGGCGGGGAAAGTGCCCCCGGGCCCTGCGCCCTCGCTGCCATCCCGAATCTCCGCGCTGGGCCTGAGCCACCACGACGATTCTGGATGCGTGACCGCCTGACGCACCGCCTCCTTTTCCAGGTTCAGGATCATGGGCCGCCGCACCCCGGGCAAAAACTGCACGTCGTACAACTCCTCGCAACCGGCCGTAAACTCCAACATGCCCACCTCGCTCGCCGTGCGGAGGTCCACCACCACCACGCCACATCGCAGGCGGTCGTACCGCTTCTGGATGGGCAAGCCCCCGAAAATGTGTTTTTCGCGGATTTTGCACAGCCCCACCAAAGCGAATGGCCCCACGAAGCACAGGCCACGAAGGTACCCCGGCAGCCCGCACACCACCTCCGCCTGGCCGCTGCGCACGTCCACCACCAACAGCTCGCCGGTGCCCGAGTTCAGCACCCACAGGCGATCCGCATACCACCGCGGCGAATGGGGCATGGCCAGGCCGCCCAGAACCACCTCGCCCGTGGCCATCTCCAGCACCACGCCGCCGGTAGCCTTGTTGGGCCGCCAGCCTCCCGGCGTATCGGTCATACCCAGCGCCGTCACATAGGCGGCCTTGCCATTGCGAATCGCCACGCCATTGAGATGGCAGCGGTCCTCCGGCACCAGGTCGCTCACAAAAGCCGGCTTCCATACTGGGGTGAAATTGTGGTGCGGGCCGAGCTTGGCCAGGCAGGAAAAGCGGGTATTGACCACCAGCAGCTCATCCCCCTCGAACGCCACGTCGTGGGTATGCAAGTCGCCGGTGTGATACGTCACTCGGGGCAAGAACAACGCATCGTAGCGCCCAGGCTGATCTTCCAGATACTCCGGGGCCAGTAACGGCGCATTGGCAAACAGCGTCACGTCGTGCCGGCTGGCCAAGGCCAATAAGTCGCCATGCACCGCCATGCCCAGAGGCTTGTCGAACTGCCGCATGAGAAGGGTAACCTGCCGGCCATCCCACCCCACCATCGCCACCTTGCCCGCCTGGTAGGTCGAGATCGCCACCGAACCGCCCGATTGCGCAATCCAGGCTTCGAATCCGCTGGAAACGGCACACTCGATTCGGACCGGTGGTGTGGCCGACGGAATATTCATCATAGCTGTCGAACTACCGTTCGTTTTGAGACCTGTTCCGGATGGCAAGCGAAGCTGCGCCGGTTCGGTGGCCGCCTTCAACCCAAAATGGCCGATAGACAAGGCTGAAGCCCCTACCACGTACCGGCTCGCGGGCGCAAATCCCGCAGGCGATCCTTGAAGCCCTCATTGGACCGCCACCCCCTAAACCGCAACCCACGCGATGATAAAGCCCGAAGCCGGCATGTACTTACCTATTTTCCCTGAACCTCCCGAATCGCGAACCCGCAGTTCTTTGCCTGTTTTGGCTAGCTTAGCAATTCATGATGATTGCAATGCCTATAAGCGTCAAGCAGTTTCCTCATGGCCGACGCAGGGCGCACACCCTTGGCCGATACGGCATGCGTGGGCCCATGCGGGTTTTTCCCCCAGCCGCCGTAACTGCCGGAGCCGCTGAGCGAACCCGCCTGGTTCCGAGGCTTCCGCCCGTAAGGGTCCGCAACAATTGGACGAAGCCAGGCCGACAGGGGTTCCCCGGATTCGGGCGATCCCCTTGAGGGGCGGTAAGATTCGCTTGGTTGTTATGCCTTGAATACCCCCCTTGGAGGTAATCGATTTGGCCCACTCGGCCACAGCGGCTCGGTGACCCCCCGACGGTCAAGCGAACATCAAAAAGTGGCCGCGACCGGGCGTGTCCCTCCCGGGGCGTGGTCCATATAGTGGAGCGCCGAACCCCTCACAGGTGCATATGTGAACCGAACGCTTTGGTGCTGTTTTTTCCGTCACACATTTTCCGCCGTTTGCTTCAGAGGCAACCGGTTCTACAATCACCCGGGCGACGCTGGCGGCCGTCGAGTAAAGCGGCTTGCCCACGCGCCGAAATCGGGGCCGGACACCCGCGCGGCTCCATGGGTTCGAGGGAATCTCGTGGTCGAAAGGAGTCGTCCATGCCAGGGCTCATAACGGAACACTCCCTGCGGCGGGTCGTGTTGGTCCGCCTCAGCGCCATCGGCGACGTGATTCACACTTTGCCTGTGGCGTGTGCCCTGCGGGAGGCGTTTCCCCAGACGCAGATTGCCTGGGTGGTGGAGGATCGGGCCGCCCCGCTGCTTGCGGGCCACCCCGCCATCGACGAATTGGTGCAAGTGCCACGGGGCTTTCTGAAATCGCCCCCGCGCGTGTGGCAATTGCGCCGGCGACTGAGACAGTGGCGAGCCGAGGTGGCCATCGACGTGCAAAGCCTCACCAAAAGTGCGGTGGTCGCCTGGCTTTCCGGGGCACGGTGCCGAATTGGTTTCGCCAGACCTTGTGGCCGCGAGCTCAGCCCCTGGCTGAACTCCGTGCGGGTCCGGCCCCGGGCGACCCATGTGGTGCAACAGTATCTGGAGTTGCTGGAACCCTTAGGCATCACCGCGCCGCGGGTTCAGTTCAACCTTCCCGAGTTGCCGGAAGAGGGGGAAGCGGCCGAAGCGCTGATCGCCCGCCTGGGCCTGAGCCAGGGGTTTGCCGTGCTGAATGCCGGGTCGGGCTGGCCCTCCAAACGGTGGCCCAGCGAGCGTTTTGCCGCCGTGGCCCAGCATCTGAGCGAGGCCTGGCAGTTGCCTAGTCTTGTGGTCTGGGCTGGGGACGAGGAACGACGCTGGGCCGAGGCCATCGTGGCGGGGGCGGGAGGGCACGCCCGGCTGGCCCCGGCCACCACCTTGCGGGAACTGGCAGCGGTGGCCCGCCGCGCCCGGCTGTTCATCAGCTCCGATACGGGCCCATTGCACCTTGCCGCGGCCGTCGGCACACCGTGCATCGGGCTGTTCGGGCCTTGGCCGGCCGAGCGAAACGGTCCCTACGGGCCCCAGCACCTGGCCATCCAAAAGATGCGGTTCGACGGTAGCACTCGCCAGCGCCGCACCGCCCCGCCGAGCCTGATGGAAGCCATCGACGTGACCACGGTCTGCCAAGCGTGCGATTGCCTCCTCCAACGGGATTACATCCAGGCCGCGTGATTCGCCCCCCGCTTGGCGGCCAACCCGGCCGCACCGCCGGTCCCCCTGGAGCGCCCATGGTGCGGGCGGGTATACTGGTGCTGCCCGGACACAGAGAGGGGGAGCGGTCGGGCATCTATGGCGGCTCGCCCGAGTTTTCTCTTCTTGTCGCAAACGGTGCGGGAAAGGAGCAGCCATGTCACGTCGATGGTTATTGGGCGTGGCGGCCGTAGCGGCCGTCGTCGCGGTGGTCTCGTTGGCACCGGGCCAGAAAAACAAGGCCGATAGTAAACCTGCGCCCAAAACGCCGGGCGCCGTCGGAGGCGGCTGGGGGGCGCCCTGGTACGGTCTGCCCGGTTTTGCCGCCTTGGCCTCGGCCAGCGTCCAAAAGGAATTAGGCCTAAGCGAAGAGCAGAAGCAAGAGCTCAAGCACATCGCCGACCAGTACCGCAAGGAGACTCAGGAGGCTTGGCGGCAAGAGTGGGAAAAAATCCGCCACCTCTCGCCCGCCGAGCAGCAAAAACACTGGGCCGCACAGCGCGATCACCTGGCCCGGCGCGGAAAAGAGCGGGTCGCCACATTCCGGACAAAGATGGAGGCCGTGCTCACCCCCCAGCAGCTCCACCAGCTTCGGGAGATTAATTTCCGTAACCGGGCCGCGGCCATACTCAACAATCCAGGCACCCTGGAGCGCCTCAAGGCCACCCCGGACCAGAAGGAACGGCTCCGGAAGCTCCGGGAGGAACTCCAGGAAAAGATCTATCAGCTCCAGCGCCAGACATTCGATGAGAGCTTCCAACTGCTCTCGCCCGAACAGCAGCAGGAACTTCGCGAGATGGCTACCCGCGAGGAGGGTTGATCCAGGCATGATTCCGGTCAATCGCACGGAGGCTAGCGACGGGCTGCCGGCTGCCACGGACGCCGCCGCCCCACAGACCTTTTGGCCGTTGCAGGTGATCCCCGGACCCTGGGAGCCGTGGCCCGAAGCGGGCGTTGGACGCTGGGTAGGATTTTTTCTCGCCCTGGGACTGGCCGCGAGGCTCATCCGCTACGCCCTGCGCTTCCCTTTGTGGGAAGATGAGTGTTTCTTATCGGTGAATCTCATCGACCGCGGCTACCTCGATCTGCTCGGCCCGCTGGACTATTATCAGGTGGCGCCGCTGTTGTTCCTGTGGGCCCAGCGGAGCATGGTGGCACTGCTGGGGTTCAATGAATACGCGCTGCGCCTGGTGTCGCTGATCTGCGCGGTCGCCTCACTGGGGTTGTTCTGGTGGGTGGCACGCCGGTTGTTAACCGGCCTGGCCCGGGTGGCGGCGGTTGCCATGTTTGCCGTGTCGTACCCGCCCATCCGCTACGCAGCAGAGGCCAAGCAGTATGCCGGCGATCTGTTGGTAGCTCTGGTGTTCGCGGCGCTTCTAGTGGCGTGGTACCAGCGGCGATCGTCCAGATGGCTGTGGTGCCTGGCCGCCCTAACGCCCCTGGCAGTGGGCTTCTCTTACCCTGCGGTGCTGGTGGGTGCGGGGGCGAGTGTCTTTCTCGCCGCAGTGCTGCTGGCCGACCGGTCGCGCCGCGGTTGGGCGGCCTGGATCATCCTGAACCTCGTTCTGGGTGCCAGCTTTGCGGGGCTGTTCGCGTTGTCGGCCAGGCATCAAACCCAGCGCTCGCTCAAAGTGATGCAGGAATGCTGGAAAGAGGGGTTTCCGCCGCTGGACTCACCCGCCAGACTGCCGGCCTGGCTGGTAGAGGCCCACACCAGCGATATGCTGGCCTACCCGGTGGGCGGCCATCATGGGGGCAGCACCGTCACCTGCGTGCTTTGCCTGGTCGGGGTGGCCATCTTGGCCCGCCGGCGACAAGGGGCGCTATTGCTTTTGTTGCTAGGCCCGCTGGCGTGGTCCTTCGTGGCAGCGGCCATGCACCGCTACCCCTACGG
>Ga0315298_1000350_pt1 | contig 90413 bp, 97 predicted proteins | sample WHS_1_MG_FD_203077 | JGI IMG/M metagenome (GOLD analysis project Ga0315298, IMG submission 203077) | Extremophilic microbial mat communities from Washburn Hot Springs, YNP, Wyoming, USA - WHS_1_MG | ecosystem: Environmental > Aquatic > Thermal springs > Hot (42-90C) | place: USA: Wyoming...
GATTTCGTAATCGGTCAATTCAACAGATCATATTGGCTGGGTTGGCTTACGGCAAGCTTGTTTGTTGTCTCCGGTTTGCTATTCGGCCTTGGTATAATCCTCGAAGCCCGGGCTTGGAGTAGGTTGCGTCACGTCGACTCCATTAGGAAAACGCTGGTAAGGAACGATATTGAGGTAGCAGAGTTGAAAGTCGAAGTCCTCCGTTGGCTCCGCGATGTACAAGGCCGCCTTACCAATCCCACTTCTGTTATTAGTGCTGTAGAGAATGCTGCCTCTCAAAAAGAGGTTCTAAAAATCCTAGAAGATCGGGTAACGGGCGTAATGAAGAGGACGGCTCAACACGCGGGATCAAGAGCGGCAGCTGAGGCCGCCGCTCTCGTGGCAATGATTTCAAGCCCGACAGCGGAAGGAGTGATTGTCGGAATAAGAAGCCTTATTTTGGTTCGGGAGATTGCTCGCGTTTATGGTATTCGGCCGGGCTTGATAACCACGTTTATTCTTCTGCGCCGGATTGCATGGACCGCAGCTGTTGTCGCTGGTACGGATGTTCTCGCGCGAGGTGTGATAGAATCGGCGCTTCATAAAGTTCCATATGTGAAAGACTTGGTGGCGAGTTTTCCGGAAGTCAGTGTCACCGCATTAAGGCTTTATCGGCTGGCGACCGTCACGGCTTCGGCATGCTGTCCAACAAAAGTTTAGTGGGCAGTTCGAAGAGCCGCAACTTTCGTTCGGTATAAGTGGCTATGGGTCCCCGCAACCACCGACAGTAATCCCCCAGGAACAGATCGTCCCTGGGGGTTTTTCGTCTTGCTGATCATCAGCCAGATTTCCATCGATCGCTGGCCCGACATCATCGTGGGCGCAATCCCGGGCAATGCGGTCGATGGCTTGCCGGAGATGTCACCAGTCTGACCATATTTTGATGTCGAATGATTTTGGGGTAAGCTTCCAGGATTATCTGAACAGAGGAGCATCGTGATGGCTAAGGTTTTGGTTCTCTATTACAGCACGTGGGGACACGTGGAGACGATGGCGCATGCCGTTTCCGAGGGGGCGAAGGCTGCCGGTGCCGAGGTGATAGTCAAGCGGGTGCCGGAGACCATGCCGCCGGATGTTGCGGCTTCGATCCATGCCAAGGCCGATCAGGCGGCGCCGGTCGCGGCGCCGGCGGAACTCGCGGAGTACGACGCGATCATTTTCGGCACACCCACCCGCTTCGGCAACATGTGCGGGCAGATGCGGAACTTTCTCGATCAGACCGGGGCGTTGTGGGCGAAAGGGGCGCTCGTCGGCAAGGTGGGATCGGTGTTCGTCTCGACCGGCACGCAGCATGGCGGGCAGGAGACCACGATCACGTCGTTCCATACCACGCTGTTTCATCACGGCATGGTCGTGGTCGGTGTGCCGTATTCGGTGCCGGAACTCACCAATATGAACGAGATTACCGGCGGGTCGCCCTATGGTGCCACCACGCTGGCCAACGGCGATGGATCGCGCCAACCGAGCAGTAACGAATTGGCGATCGCCCGGGCGCAGGGCAGGCATGTCGCCGAGATCGCGGCGAAACTCGCAGGCTGACGCGTAACTGTCATATGACACGCGGCCCTGGCTGTTATAGGTCAGCATCACTTCCGAACGCCTACATGGACAGGGACGCGCATATGAGCAGGTCAGGCACAGGCATTTCACGGCGGCGCTTTCTGGAATCGGGGGCCGAACTCGGGGCGGTCTCTCTTCTTGCCGGCGCGCCTGCGGTTGCGGCGGCCGCTACGCCGGAAACGCGGTTTTTCGTGATCGGGGACTGGGGGCGCAATGGCAAGCATCACCAGCGCGCCGTGGGGCGTGCCATGGCGGCAGCCGCCGTGGCCTCCAACCCGGCGTTCATCGTCTCGGCTGGCGATAATTTTTATGAATCCGGCGTGACCGGGCTGAGCGATCCTCAGTTCAGGACCAGTTTCGAGGATGTCTATTCCGAGGCCGCGTTACACCGGCCCTGGCACGTTATTCTCGGCAATCACGATTATCGCGGCGATGTCGAGGCTCAGATCGCCTATTCGGGAGTTTCGTCGCGCTGGCAGATGCCGAGCCGATATTACACCCGCACCGCATCGGGCCGCGATGGCGGGGTCGATATCTTCTATCTCGACAGTTCCCCGTTCATCCGCAAATATATCGGGACGGTGACCGATATTTCCGGGCAGAACCCCAAGGCGCAGTTGGCGTGGCTGGACGCCGCTCTGGGCCGCTCGCAGGCGCGCTGGAAAATCGTGATCGGCCATCACCCGCTCTATACCGCGCTCGGCGGTCACGGGCACGACCAGCCGGATATGATCGCGGCGTTTGAGCCAGTGTTGCGCCGTCACAAAGTGCCACTTTACATCAATGGGCACGATCATTCGATGCAGTATGTCGAGATGACCGGAATTTCGTATGTCACGACCGGTGCGGGGTCGCATACTTATCAACCGGGGCCGCCGAGCCGCGCCGGGTATTGTTCGGGCGATCATGGGTTTTTGAGCGTGGCGGTCAGCGGCGCGGCGGCGCAGCTCGATTTCATCGACATGGCGGGGCGCAGCGTGTTCGCCAGGACGATTACCGCCTGAGGGCGTCAGAGTCCGGCCATCTGACCCATCGCGAGGAATTTTTCCCGCCGTTTGGTGCGCAACGCTTCCGGCGTCATGGTTTTCAGCGGGGCGAGTACGGCCGCGATCGCCTCGCCGAGTTGGGCGACCGCGACTGCCGGTGCCCGGTGCGCGCCGCCGAGCGGTTCGGGGACGATCCGGTCGATGATACCGAGGCGTTTGAGATCCTGGGCGGTGACTTTCATCGCTTCGGCGGCCTGGGCGGCCATCGTGCGGTCCTCCCATAAAATGGCGGCGCAGCCTTCGGGCGAAATGACCGAATATATCGCGTGCTCGTACATCAGCACGACATCGGCGGCCGCGATCGCGATGGCGCCGCCCGAGCCGCCCTCGCCGATGATGGTGGCGATGAACGGCACCGGTGCGGCGAGGCAGGCTTCGATGCCGCGGGCGATCGCCTCGGCCTGGCCGCGGGCCTCGGCGTCGATGCCCGGATAGGCGCCGGACGTATCGACGAAGGACAGGACCGGTAGCCCGAAGCGCCCGGCAAGTTCGATCAGCCGGCGCGCCTTGCGGTAGCCTTCCGGACGGGGCGATCCGAAATTATGCCTGAGGCGGGAATCGAGATCGGAACCCTTTTCGATCGCGATGACCATGACCGGCTCGCCTTCGAAACGGCCCGGTCCGGCAATGATCGCGGCATCCTCCGCGAAGGCGCGATCGCCGGCGAGGGGGGTGAAGTCGGTGATCAGCCCGGCGATCATGTCGGTCGCTTTGGGGCGTTCGGGGTGGCGCGCGACCTGGGTTTTCTGCCAGGGGGTCAGCTTGCCGTAAAGGTTGCGCAGCTGGCGTTCCGCCTTTTCGGATAACTGGGCGACCTCCTCGGCGATGTTGAGCTCGCCGGGATCGGTCATCCGGCGCAGCTCTTCGATCTTGGCTTCCAGCTCGGCGACCGGCTTTTCGAAATCGAGAAAATGACGCATCGGGTTCGGGTGTCGCAGATCGGCGCGGATGTCAAATGGCGGGAGGACGATCAGCGCTCGGTCCCGGCCCCGGCGCGTTCGAGATACGTGATCAGGGCGATGCCAACCTCGGGCGGTGCCGCATGGCGGATCGCGCTTGCCACATCGTGCAACTGGCGGCGCAGGGCATAAACCTGATCGAGCAGGCACAGGACGATAGGCAAGGCGTCGTCGTTGACCTGCAGCTCGCGCGACAATTCATGGATCAGCCGGACCCGTTCGAGGTCGATGGCGCGGAATATGAAGCCATCGCTGGTCGGGTCGGGGCGGACCCAGCGATTGTCGATCCAGCGTTCGAGGTCGTGACGGTCGAGGCCTTCCACGGTCCGGATGACGACGTCGATGGTGATCATGGTTCCGCCTCCATGCCGGCGCGGGGGTTGAAGGCCGTTGCGGGTTTCCAGTCGCGCAGGAACGCCTCGAGTGCCGGATCGGGCTTGCCGATCGCGATGCTCAAGGTTGCGTAGAGATCACCGGCAGGCGTGTTGCCCCGGCCCGGAACACCACGACCGCGCAGGCGCAGCACGGCGCCGCTGTCCGAGGCGGGCGGGATGCGCATCCGGACCGGGCCGCCGGGGGTCGGCACTTCAACCGGTCCGCCGAGTACGGCTTCCGCGATGGTGACGGGCAGGTCGAGCCTGATGTCCTGACCATCGCGGCGGAAGAACCGGTGCGGGGTGACATGAACCGCGATCAGCGCATCGCCGGCCGGCCCGCCGGCGTGACCGGGACCGCCCTTGCCGCGCAGCCGTAATATGGTCCCGTCATCGGTGGCGGGCGGGATCCGGACGTCGAGTGTTCCGCCGTCCGGCAGGGTGATCCTTGTCGTTGTGCCGTTGACGGCATCGAGGAACCCGACCGCAAGGGTGAATTGGGCATCCGCCCCGCGAATCGGTCCCTGGCGGGGTCGGCTGCCCGGATCGTTGAACATGGTGCCGAAGATCGATTCGAAATCGGACGCGTTCCAGTTGCCGCCGGTTGAGGCGCCGCCGGTGCCGTAGCGCTGGCCGGCGTCGGCCTGGGCGTAGTCGCGGTAGCGTGGCCGGGGTGGCGCTTCGTTGCCTTCGGCGTCGATCTCGCCACGGTCGAACCGGGCCCGTTTGTCGGGATCGGACAGCAGATGATGCGCGGCGGAAATCTGCTTGAACTTGGCCTCCGCAGCGGCATCGCCGGGGTTGAGGTCGGGATGGCTGGTCTTGGCGAGCTTGCGATAGGCGCGGCGGATCTCCTCCGCACTGGCATCACGGGCAACGCCCAGGGTCTCATAGGGATCTGGCACCGAAATCATCCTTGGTCAGCTTCTGGATCGACCGTGAGCAAAGCATGGAAGCCGGGCCGATGACAGTGCCGCGATCGCGCACCAAGATTGATCGACAACCGGTTGGTTCCGAGATATGATCATGCCAGCGGATATTGGTGGCCGGAAAAGCGGTTGCAACGCCGGTCCGTTTCGCCAATCGCTCCCCTCGTTCGATCGAACCGGTTCATGACAACAGATGTTTCGTGGCGCACGATGATCGCGCCCTACCTGAAACCCGACAGCCGGCTGGCTCTGGCGCAACTGCTCACCACGCTGCTGCCGTTTCTGGCAGTGATGGGATTGCTGTTGGTGGCGCTCGATCATGGCTACTGGATCGCGCTGTTGCTGCTTCCGGTGGGAGCGGTGCTGGTGGTGCGGTTGTTCATGTTTCAGCACGATTGCGGCCACGGCTCCTTTTTCGCGCCGCGCTGGGCGAATGATGCGCTCGGTCTCGTGCTTGGCGTGCTGACACTGACACCCTACACCGCCTGGCGCGCGGCCCATGCGGTACATCATGCCAATACCGGCAATCTGGACCGGCGCGGGATTGGCGACGTCAACACCCTGACCGTCGCGGAATATCGTGCCCTGCCGCGCTGGCGGCGGGCGGGCTACCGGCTCTATCGCCATCCCGCCGTGCTGTTCGGCCTCGGACCGGTATGGCTGTTCGTGATCAAGAACCGTATTCCGTTCGGTCATCCCGCGCGGCGGTGGCGCGAATGGGCGAGCGTGCTGGGCACCAATGCCGCCCTTATCGCGCTGGTCGCTATTCTGTTCGTCACGCTCGGCCCGGTCGCGGTGCTGGTGGGGTGGCTGCCGATGATGGTGATGGCCGCGACCATCGGGGTCTGGCTGTTCTATATCCAGCATCAGTTCGAGCACACTTATTGGGAGAGCCGGCCCGAGTGGGACTTTCGGACTGCCGCGCTCGAAGGAGCGTCGTTTTACGACCTTCCGCGCATCCTGCACTGGATGACCGGCAATATCGGGTTTCATCATATCCATCATCTGTCGAGCCGGATTCCGAATTACCGTCTGCGCGCGTGCCATGAAGCCAATCCTGCGTTTCAGGTCGCCCCGCGCCTCACGTTCTGGTCGAGCCTGCGCTGTGCCCGGCTGGCTTTGTGGGATACCGATCAGCGCCGTCTGGTGCCGTTCAGCCGCAGCCGGACAGCCTGATCCGCGTCAGGCACCGTTGCCGATCCGGGGGTGGCTGAGGCACATTCGCGTGCGGACAGCCAAAGGAACACCCATGCGCGATTTTCATATCCCTGGCCGCAGCGCGGTCTATGCCGGTCGCGCGATGGCCGCGACCTCGATGCCGGTGGCGACACTGGCGGCCCTCGATGCGCTGCGGGCGGGCGGCAATGCGCTGGATGCCGCAGTGACCGCGGCAGCGCTGCTCGGTGTGGTCGAACCGCAATCGACCGGGATCGGCGGCGATTGCTTCTGCCTCTATAAAGGGGCGGGCAGTCCGGACGTGATCGCGCTGAACGGCTCGGGTCGCGCGCCCGCTGCGGCCACGATCGATCATTACGAGGCGCATGGCATATCGAGCCTGGAGGCAACCTCGCCGCACGGCGTCACCATCCCCGGCGCGGTGGGGGCGTGGGAGACGCTGCTCGAAGCCCATGGCAGGCGAGGACTGGCCGCGGCTCTCGCACCCGCGATCCATTATGCCGAGGCGGGCTTTGCGGTCAGCCCGCGCGTGGCGGCGGATTGGGCAAATTCCGAGGACAAGCTGCGCCGGGCGGGGGCCCACGCCCTGCTGCCGAACGGCCATGCGCCCGGTGTCGGCACTCTGGTCCGCCAGCCGGAGCTCGCCGCCACCCTGCGGTCGATCGCGGCGAACGGGGCGCGTGGCTTCTATGAAGGACCGGTCGCCGCCGCGATCGTCGCGGAATTGCGCGGGCGGGGAGGGCTGCATACCGAAGCGGATTTCAGTGAAGGACGCACCGCATCTCGGTTCGTCAGGCCGATCAAGCGCGCGTTCGACGGGCTCACGATCTGGGAATGCCCGCCCAACGGATCGGGGCTGTTGGCTCTCATGCTGCTCGGTATCCTCGAAGGCTTCGGTCCCGCGCCTGACGGGCCGCTCGGACCAATCCGGGTGCATCGCCATATCGAGGCGGCGCGGCTGGTCTATCGGGATCGCGACGCCCTGCTCGCCGACCCCGAGCAGGCGGCGGTGCCGGTGGATCATCTGCTGAGCGACGATTACCTCGCCTCGCTGCGCAGCCTGATCCGCGATGATGTGGCCATGAGCGACCTGCCCCGCGCGGGCGAGGCGCTGCTGCCCGCGCATCGGGACACGGTGTATCTCTGTGTCGTCGATGAGGCGGGCAACGCGTGCTCGTTCATCAATTCGACCTTCGAGAGTTTCGGATCGGGGATTCTGGCGGGTGATACCGGGGTGATCCTGCATAATCGCGGCCTCGGCTTCCGGCTGGAACGCGGCCACCCCAATTGCATCGCCCCGCGCAAACGCCCGATGCACACGATCATCCCCGGCATGGCCACGCAGGACGGTCATGCCGTGATGCCGTTCGGCGTGATGGGCGGCCATTACCAGCCGATGGGGCAATCCTGGTTTCTGACCAATCTGCGTCATTACGGACTCGACATCCAGCAGGCGATCGACCTGCCGCGGGCGTTTCCCTATGCCGGGATGGTGGAACTCGAACCGACATTTCCGCAAGCCACGATCGACGGGCTGACGCAGAGGGGCCACCAGATCACCATGACCAGGCGGCCCCATGGTGGCGGCCAGGCGATCCTGATCGATCGTCAGGCCGGTGTGCTCACCGGGGGATCGGACCCGCGCAAGGATGGTTGCGCCATGGGCTATTAGGCCCCGGCGCATCCGGCATGGATCGCTCATGTCCGAGGTTTCATCCCGCCGGCATCGTATTGCGTGTCACTCCCTCCAACATCGTAAAGGCGCGACAATTCGCCGCGTGAAACGATGAAGGGGAACGCCATGAGCGGTTTCAATCCAGTGACGGCAGGCCATCCGCAGATGGCGACAGCCACCGATGAATCCTCGTTGAGCGAGACACGGAGCCTGATTGCGGCCAGCAAGGTCAACGGCACCCGCGTTTATAACACGCAGGGTGATTCGATCGGCTCGATCTATGACGTGATGATCAACAAGCGGAATGGCAGGGTCGATTACGCGATCATGTCGTTCGGTGGCTTTCTCGGACTGGGCGAGCATTATCACCCACTGCCCTGGGAGCTGCTGAATTACGACCCGCGCCAGGGTGGCTATGTCGTCGATCTCGACCGCGACCGGCTCGAAGGCGGCCCATCCTACGCGACGAGCGCGGCGCCGGATTGGTCGGACGGGGTCTATGGCCATCAGGTCGACGAATATTACGGTGTTCGACCCGGCCTTGCGACCCGCTGACCGATAGCCCCCCGGCGCAGCCGCGTCGAAGGGCGTTCTGCCTTAAATATGCGGGGGTTGAACCCGTTGCGACGGTGATGGCAAAGTGTTGCCTTCTGGAACGGAGGCGACGATGGAACCGTGCGATCTGACGGCAACCGAAGCACGGCGATTGATTGGGGCGCGCGGCCTGTCGCCGTTGGAACTGGTTTCGAGTTGCATTGCCCGGGTTGAGGCAGTCGATCATGCGGTGAATGCGATGGTGGCGCGCGACTTCGAGCGGTCCCTCGCTGCGGCGCGCGACGCTGAGACCGCCGTGATGGGCGGGGCGGCACTCGGCCCGCTTCACGGATTGCCGATCGGAGTCAAGGATCTGGAAGATACCGCCGGTCTGCTCACGACCTATGGTAGCGCGATGTTTCGCGACCATGTGCCGCAAACCGATCAGGGGCTGGTCGCCGCAATCCGCAGCGCCGGCGGCATTATATTCGGCAAGACCAATACTCCGGAATTCGGCGCGGGGGCCAATACGATCAATGCGGTTTACGGTGCCACCGGAAACCCGTTCGACCCGCTGAAATCGGCGGCCGGTTCCTCAGGCGGATCGGCGGTGGCGCTCGCCACCGGCATGGTACCGCTGGCGACCGGCTCCGATATGGGCGGCAGCCTGCGCAATCCGGCGGCATTCTGCGGAATCGTGGGGATGCGGCCTTCGGCAGGGCTGGTGCCCTCCGAGAAACGGCAACTCGGCGCATCCGGTCTTTCGGTTCTCGGCCCGATGGCTCGGACCGTGCCGGATCTGGCCCTGATGCTCGGCGCGATCGGGCGTTATGACCCGCGTGACATGCTGGCCGCGCCGCTCGATCCGCTGCGGGTCGGCACGGTGGATACCGGAAGATTGCGGGTGGCCTTCACCGCCGATTTTGGGTTCGCGCCGACCTCGCGGGCGGTGCGTGACCTGTTCGCGGCGCGGATGGCGCAACTCGCGCCGGCATTCGCTCATGCGGAGCCGGCGACACCGGACTGTGCCGGCGCGGACGATGCGTTCGCCGTGCTGCGCGCGGTGAATTTTCTCGCGGGTTTCGGGGCGACGTTCCGGAGCGATCCGAACCGGCTGGGTGCCAATATCCGTGCCAATGTCGAGGAGGGGCTCGGCTACAGCGCCGCCGATGTCGCACGCGCGATGACGATCCAGACACAGATATATCAGGCGTGGCAGGCCTTCTTTCAGCGTTACGACGTGCTGATCGCGCCCAGCGTGACGATTGCGCCGCGACCGTGGACCGAATTATTCCCCGCCGAGATCGACGGGGTGGCGACCCGATCGTACTATCATTGGCTCGCGCTGGCCTATGCGGTCACGCTCGCCGGCCATCCCTCGTTGTCGCTGCCGCTGGGGCGGGATGACAGCGGAATGCCTTTCGGGGTTCAGATCGTCACGGCCCGCCATACCGACGCCATGACCATCGCGGTTGCTGCGGCGATCGAGACGATTGCGCAAGCCGATCCCGCGCTTGCCCGTCCGATCCCCGATATCGCAGCGTTGCGGTCGATGCCGCCGCTTCGTGATACGCCGGGATTTGGCGCTGACATATCGTGATCACCCGTCACTTTTACGGGGCGATCGGTTGATCGGCGGTCAGCAGCAATGCGCCGCGATGAATTGTCGCACGGCGCGGCCGCGATGGCTGATCGCGGATTTTTCCGCATCGCTCATCTCGGCGAAACGCCGATTCGAGCCGATCGGGATGAAAATGGCGTCGTAGCCGAAACCGCCTGCGCCGCGTGGCTCAGGTGCGATCCGGCCATGGCAGAAGCCGAGATAGGTCGCGGTTTCGCCCGAGGGCATCGCGAGGCAGAGGGCACAGCCGAAGGCGGCGTGGTCGTTGGTGCGGCTGGCGGCGACGATCGCCGCCATGGCTTGCGGATAGCCGCCGGCCTCATTCGCGTAGCGTGAGGAGCGGACACCGGGCGCCCCGTACAGGGCCGCGACCAGCAGACCGGAATCATCGGCGAGTGCGGGAAGGCCGCTGTATTTGGCGGCGGCGAGCGCCTTGATTTTCGCGTTGCCGGCGAAATCGGGGGCGTCCTCCACCGGTTCGGGCAGGCCGAGCGCGGCGGCGGAGGTGCAATCGAGCCCGTAAGGCGCCATCAGCGCCGCGAATTCGGCGAGTTTGCCACTGTTATGGGTGGCGATGACCAGCCGCTGGCCGGTGCGGAGACGCCAGGGTTCAGGCAGCATCGAGCGCGGCGTTCTGGGCGGCGAACAGGGCCGATGTGCCGGTGCGGGCAAGGCCGAGCAGCGTGGTGAACGCCGCTTCATCGAACGTCGCTTTTTCGGCGGTGGCCTGGATTTCGATGATGCCGCCGGCGGCGGTGAGAATGAAATTGGCATCGGCTTCGGCATTGGAGTCTTCGGCGTAGTCGAGGTCGAGGACCGGGGTGCCTTCATAGATGCCGCAGGAGATCGCGGCGACCTGGCCGATGAGCGGATCGGCCTTGAGGATGTTGTTGGCCTGGAGCTTGCGGATCGCCAGGGCGAGCGCGACATAGGCGCCGGTGATGGCGGCACAGCGGGTTCCGCCATCGGCGTTCAGCACGTCGCAATCGAGGGTGATGCTCATTTCGCCGAGCAGTTTACGATCGACCACGGCGCGCAGGCTGCGGCCGATCAGGCGTTGGATTTCCTGGGTGCGGCCGGATTGCTTGCCGCGCGCGGCTTCGCGGTCGCCGCGGGTATGGGTGGCGCGGGGCAGCATGCCGTATTCGGCGGTGACCCAGCCAAGGCCGGTGTTGCGCAGGAATCCGGGGACGCGGGACTCGACGCTGGCGGCGCACAGCACTTCGGTGCCGCCCATGCGGATGAGGGCGGAGCCTTCGGCGTGATGGGAAAACCCGGTGACGATTTCAACGGGGCGGAGCGCGCTGGCGGTGCGGTTGCTGGGACGGGTCATTGAGGCTCCGAAGGGAAGGTGAGGAGGAAGACGTCGTGTCCGAAGAACACCTGTATAAGTTAACCGCACGGTCGCTTCATCCGCACGCAGCAGGGAACGAACGGTCTTTGCATGCGACGATCCGCTTGATTTCCGCCCCGCGATAGCCTCTTCTGAGGCAATGGACCAGTCACCGCCGCGCAATGCACGCAGTTTCCAGTCGGGTGCGCCCACCAAGATGCCGCCGGGGCTCGACGCGCGCTCGGCGGCGGTACTGCGGGAAATCGTCGAGCAATATGTCGAGACCGGTGAGCCCGTGGGCAGCCGGACCCTGTCACGGTTGTTGCCGATGGGGCTGTCGCCCGCGACGATCCGCAACGTGATGGCGGACCTGACGGATGCCGGGTTGCTGTTCGCGCCGCATATTTCGGCGGGGCGGCTGCCGACCGATCGCGGGCTGCGGCTGTTCGTCGACGGGTTGCTGCATTTCGGCGAATTATCGGATGAGGAGCGCGAGCGGATCGAAGCGGTCCTCGCGCAATCGGGGCGCTCGGTGCAGGACACGCTGACCGAGGCATCGACGTTGCTGTCGGGGCTGTCATCGGCGGCGGGGATCGTGCTGGCGCCGAAATCGGAAGGAGCGGTCAAGCATATCGAATTCGTGCCGCTGAGTTCGGGCCGGGCGCTGGTGGTGCTGGTTTCGGCGGATGGGCAGGTGGAGAACCGGGTGATCGAAACACCGGTGGGCCTGCCGCCATCGGCCTTGCAGGAGGCAAGCAATTATCTGAATGCGCAGCTCTCCGGCCTGTCGCTCGCGGATCTGCGGCAGCGGGTGGCAGCCGACATGAAGGCCGATCGGTCCGCGCTGGATTCGATCGCGGCGGGAATCGTCGAAGCCGGGTTGGCGACATGGTCGGGTGAAGGGCGGGGCGGTTCGCTGATCGTGCGCGGGCAGGGGCGCTTGCTTGCGGATATCGATCAGGTCGAGAAACTGGCCTCGCTGCAGCAGCTGTTCGAGCGGCTGGAGGCGCAGGAGACCATGCTGAAGCTGCTGGAACTGGCTGAACGATCGGATGGGGTGCGGATTTTCATCGGTGCCGAGAGCGGGCTGTTCGGGGCGTCGGGGATGTCGATGGTGGTGGCACCGGCGCGTAACCGGAATGACCGGATCGTCGGCGCGATCGGGGTGATCGGGCCGACCCGGATCAATTACGGCAAGATCATTCCGGTGGTCGATTATACCGCCCGGGTGATCGGGCGATTGCTGGGGTAGGGCCTGCGCGGGTGTTGGAGGCTTATTTGAATTGCTTCCCCATGATTGAGCCCTTCGATAATTTCGTGAGGTAAGTCACCAGATCCGTCATCTGCGCACTGTTTGCCGCAGGGGGCTTGCCCTGCAATCCGCCGGTGATGCAGTGATCGAGCTGCTGTCCGAGTGTCACGACACGATGGGCTGCGGGATTATAGCGCGGAAACTCTGCCGCGACGCCCATGAGGCTCGGTATTTTGGCTCCGTTCGGCAGGTGCCCCATGGTGGTGCCGCCGTTGACATGGCAGGCCGAACATGTCCGGACGCCACCGAATTTGTCATGGTTGAAGATATGCTGCCCTTGCAGGGCTGCCTGGGCCAGCGAATGTGCCGGCGCTCCCGCCGCGTGTGCGGGTGGTAACGCGATGGTTCCGAGCGCGGCAACCGAGATCGCGCCGAGAGCCAGTTTCATCAGACGAGACATCGCGGGTTTCATGACGATTTCCTCCTCACCGGAATAGGTGCGAGGCATGTAACGTCGAAGCGATCCGGATCGTCAACGGCATTCCGCACGATCACGAAAATCGGGCGTTCACGATATCGCGTGGTCAATCAACGCTGTTGGTTGCCGTATGAATACTGAAAAACGATCGGGGATCACATTCGCGTGCAATGTCGGATATATGAAGTACTATCAAATTTCTGTTTAATACCGGCGGTTTAACGTGACTTGCTGATAGAATGGTGGAGTATAAGGCATACGTGTCGAGGCATTGTCTTGCCTCATCGGCAACAGGGTGGGCTGATCATGATATTTTCACGGCGATTCGTTCTGGATGCGGGAATCAGGGCGACACTTTCGGTACCGTTATGGATGCAGATGGGACTGGCTCAGGCGGCGCAGCGCGGTCCGGGCCGGTTGCCCGCCGTGCGCCCCGTGCTACCGTCGAGCCGGTTGGTGGTGATCGACCCCGGGCATGGTGGCCGCGATCCCGGCTGCATCGGTGCTGGCAACCTTTACGAGAAGGACATCGCGCTGGCGACGGCGTGGGATTTCCGCAATGCGCTCGCGCGCGGCGGATATGACGTGCTGATGACCCGCACCAGCGATGTGTTCCTGCCGCTGACCGAGCGGGTCGGGATTGCGGAGACGCACAAGGCGGCCGTGCTGATGTCGGTTCATGCCAACTCGGTTGCTCCGAACACCGTGGTTCGCGGGGCCAGCGTGTTCACTTTTTCCAACACCCCATCCGACCCGCTTGCGGCGGAAATCGCGAAAACGGAGAACAGCGTCGAGCGGATCTCGAACCCCACGTTCCACGGGGTTTCGCCGCAGGTCTCGCGCATTTTGTTCAGCCTGATGGATCAGAGCACCAAGGCGCAATCGCATCTGTTGCAGAGCAAGATGGTGGGCTCCCTGGCCCGTAGCGTCGACATGCTGCAGAATCCGGCACGGCATGCCACCTTCGTGGTTCTGCAATCGGCGGCGATTCCAAGTGTGCTGATCGAAACCGCGTTCCTGTCGAACCCGGAGGATGAGGCCGCCTTGCGCACCAATGCTTTCCGGATGCGGCTCGCGCGGTCGATGAAAACCGCGCTCGACGCCTGGTTCCTCGCCCGCAAGACCGCCGTCGCCAACCTTTGAACCCAGCGGATCTTCAGCCGGGCGGTCGCTGGCACGGGCGGTTCCGCTGGCGCCTGGTGTTCGGCATGGTTTGCTTCGTGGCCATATACGCCGTGCTCGCAGGGAAGCTCGTTCTTGCGACCGTGATCGCGCCGGTCCTGCCCAATCCAGTGGTCATCGCCGCGACGCGCCCCGATCTGACCGCCACGATCCCGCCACCGGACCGCGCGCCGATCCTCGACCGGTCGGGCAAGATCCTGGCGGTGTCGCTGCCGAGTGCCGCCTTGTTCGCCAATCCGAAGCAGATCAGGAACCCTGCGCGCGATACCCGCCTGCTGCGTTCCGTCCTGCCGTTCCTGAACCGGGAGACTCTGCGCGCGCGGCTCAGCAATCGGCATTACGGTTTCGTGTATCTCGATCGTTTCCTGACCTCGGCGCAGGAACTCGCAGTCAACCGGCTCGGTATTCCCGGCATCTATTTCCAGCGTACGTGGGCGCGGCATTATCCCAACGGCGATATCGCGGCGCATATCCTGGGCGGGGTGACGCCGGGGCAGCAGGGGATCAGTGGCGTTGAACGCTATTTCAACAAGCGTCTGACCGCAGACCCGGGACGGCCGTTGCGGCTGTCGATCTCGGTCGCACTCGAAAACATCGTTCACAAAGCGCTGGCGACGACGGTGTCTGACTATAAGGCGCAGGGGGCGTGCAGCATCGTCGAATCGATGACCGGGCGGGTGCTCGCAATGGTGAGCCTGCCCGACTACAACGCCAACGATCTGCACACGGTCAATCCATCCCTGCTGTTCAACCGCTGCGTTTCCGGGGATTACGGGCCGGGCTCGATGATGAAGGTGGTCACGCTCGCCGGGGCGATGCAGTCGGGGATGATGCATTACTGGGACCGGTTCAATACCAGCCACCCGCTCTCGCTCGACGGCTTCGTGATCCGCGACTACGAGCCGGTGACCTACTGGCTCGCGATGCCGGCGATCCTCGCCTATTCCTCGGTGATCGGCACGTCGCGGATCGCGACGATCATGGGGCCGAAGCTTCAGCGGGCGTGGCTGCGCAAGCTCGGCTTTTTCAAGCCGCCGCCAATCCAGCTTCCGGGGGTACAGCCGCCGATCTGGCATCCCAAGGCCGACTGGCGGATGCTGACCACCATGACGGTCTCGTTCGGCAACGGGATCGCCATGGCGCCGATGACACTGGTCAACGCCGAGGATGCCATCGTCAACGGCGGCATCCTCTACCGCCCGACCTTGCTCGCCCGACAGCCCGGCGCGCCGCCCCGCCGTGGCGTGCGGGTGATGCGGCGGCACGTATCGGTCGTGATGCGCAATCTGATGCGCGACGTGGTGCTGTCGGGCACGGGGATCTATGCGCGGGTTCATGGCTACCTTGTTGGCGGCAAGACCGGCACGGCGCAGGTGGTGCGGCCGAGCGGGGGATATTACAGCCGGTTGAACGACGCCGGGTTCATCGCGATCTTCCCGGCGGATCATCCGCGCTACGTCGTCTACGCCATGGTGATCCATCCGAAGCCGACCAAAAAGATGCAACATTTCTGCTACGGTTTCACCACGGGCGGTTATGTCGCAGCGCCGGTCGTGGGCAGTATTATCCGCCAGATGGGCCCGCTGTTCGGGATTCCGCCGTTGAAAGGCACCGCGCTGGCCGCAGTGAGCAAGCGATTCCAGATTCCGCTGAAACCGCCGGTTCCGCCCGGACGGACTTCGCTCGGGCCGGATGATCCGTTCCCGCCGGGGGCGAACCGGTACGCCTATGTGCTGGCACATCAAACGCCGCCCAAACTGATCGATGCGGCGGCGGTACGCGATGCACTGAGGCGGATCGAGCTTGCGGTTCCCGGCCAGGTGATCCGCCGCGACCGCAAGCACCTGATTTCATGGGACGAGGCGCATCAAGGTGTCGGCTGAACCCGGCCGTTCGTGAACTCATATCGAATGAGGCAAGGCGGGCGCTGCTCTTTTACAACGAAGCACAAAACTCTCTGATTCCGGGCTCATGCCGCTGACAACGCCCGTGCACATGCTCACACATGTCACTCGCTCATCTATTCAGCTGCGACGAGTTCGTGGCGCAGCAATCCCTTCAATTCCGAGACGCAGGACCCGCAGCCAGTCCCGGCCAGAGTCGCCAGCCCGATCGCCTCGACCGTGCCGAGCCGCCCGGTGGCGATAGCGGCGCGGATCGCGGGCTCGGTCACCTGATGACACACGCAGACGATGCGCCCCGCCGGTGAAAGTCGTGGTGCCCCGAGCCCGATCAGTAACCGTCCGGCGTCGGGTTCCGGCCAGGACTGCCCGAATAAGGCCTCCAGCGCCTCGACGGTCGGCAGCGCGGCGGTATCGCGCGCGACGTGCAGAAGCAACTGCACCGTGCCGCGCTTCAGGACTGCGAGCCGGAATACGCCGCGCCGGAGATCGGCATAATCCAGACTCTCCAGCCCCTCCGGAAGATCGAGGAGTGCGGTTGCGACTGCGCGGCCGGTCCTACCCAGCGCCAGTGGTGCCGTGCCGGTGAACCGCAGGTGCATCAACCCGTCGGCCCGCGGTGTGCGCGCCCAGAAACCTGCATGCAGGGTATTCACTCGCCCGGTGAGCGCCGCCCGGCCAAGCGCGATGCCATGCCATTGCGCAGCGATCCGGCGCAGGCTGGCCTGGCCGTGTTTGTAGGCCGGCTCGCCCGAAACCGGGTCGCAGGTGCCGCCGATCAGTTGGTTGACCGTGCCCGCGCTGCCCTGCCCCTCGGTCCAGTGCATGGCGGCGAATGCCGAGCCGCGACGTTGCCCCGGGTCCACCACCGCCGTCAGGGTGATCGTGCCGTGATTGCTGGTCACCGCCACCAGATCACCGCCGGCGATGCCGGATGCAGCGGCATCTTCCGGTGCGATCTCGAGTGTCGCATGCGACCGATGCGCCATCAATTCCGGCACGCGACCGGTCCGCGTCATGGTGTGCCATTGATCGCGCAGCCGCCCGGTATTGAGCGTCATCATCGGCGTCGCTTCGGACGCCGGTGCAATGGTCGGCACGAACCGCGCTCGCTGATCCTGAGTGCTGAACCGCCCGTTCGCGAACAGCCGATGGTCTGCCGGGCCGATCGGCCAGTGCAGGGGGCGCAACGCGTCGTAATCCTCATCCGGAATGTTCGTGAGGGCTGCCAGATTGAACACCCGTTCGCCCGCATTCTCGAATGCCGACAACGCCGCATGTTCGCGGAAAATGCTTGCCGGATTCGGAAAATCGAACGCTGGCCCGTGGCCCAGCCGGCGGCCGAGTTCGGCGAACATCCACCAATCGGGCTTCGCCTCGCCGGGTGCCGACCGAAAGGCGCGCTGGCGTGATATCAACCGTTCGGAGTTGGTCACGGTGCCGTCCTTCTCGGACCATCCCGCCGCCGGGAGCACGATATGCGCGCGCGCCGTGGTCGCGGTCGCCCAGCAATCGGCGGCCACCACGGTCGGGCACCGTGCCAGCGCCTCCCGCACATGGTTGCTGCGGGGTAGCGATTCGGCGGGATTGGTCCCGGCGATCCACAACGCTTTGATCCGCCCGTCGTGCACGGCATCGAACAGATCGACCGCTTTGAGCCCGGGGTGCCTTGCGAGGTGCGGCGCATTCCAGAATCGCGCGAGCCGATCGTGATGGGACGGGTCATCGAACCCCAGATGAGCCGCAAGCTGATTCGCCAACCCGCCCACTTCGCGTCCGCCCATCGCGTTCGGCTGGCCGGTGAGCGAAAACGGGCAGGCCCCCGGCTTGCCGATCCGCCCGGTCGCGAGGTGCAGATTGATGATCGCGCTGATCGTGTCGGTTGCGATCGCGGATTGATTGACGCCCTGGGAGAACGCCGTGATCATCCGGGGTGTGGCGACGACCCATTCGGCAAGCGTTGCGAACAAGGCGTCATCGATGCCGTGGCCGGCAGTGCGGGCGGCACTCAGTGCCGCGTCGAACCCGCTGGTGTGTTCGCGGATGAAGCGGTGATCGAGCCTGCCGCATTCGGCGCATACCGCGAGCAGGGCAGCGAACAATGCGAGGTCGCCACCCGGCGCGATCGGAATATGGAGATCCGCCAGTTCGGCGGTTGCGCTGCGGCGGGGATCGATCACGACGATCCGGGTCCCGCGTGCCTCGCGCGCACGCAACGCCCGCTGGAACAGCACGGGATGGCACCACGCCGCGTTCGAGCCGGTGAACAGGATCAGATCGGCCTGATCGAAATCGTCGTATATGCCGGGTACCAGATCCTCGCCGAATGCCCTGATATGCGCAGCCACCGGCGAAGCCATGCAGAGGCGCGAATTGGTATCGATGTTGCCGCTCCCGATGAACCCCTTCATCAGCTTGTTGGCGACGTAATAATCCTCGGTCAGAAACTGGCCCGAGACATAGAACGCGACCGAATCCGGGCCATGTTGGGAGATCGCTTCGGCAAAGCGGACCGCCGTCAGATCGAGGGCCTCGGCCCAGGTGGTATCCCGCCCGCCGATGCTGGGTTGGGTCAATCGGTCCCGATCGTCCAGCGTCAGCCCCAGAGTGGCGCCCTTGACGCAGAGCCGCCCCCGATTGGCCGGATGCGCTTCATCCCCGACCAATCCATCCGGCCCCGCGATCAGGCCGCAGCCGACCCCGCAATAAGGGCAGGTGGTGTTCATGAGGCCGCGATCGGCCCGGTGATATCGAGTTGGACCCGGTCTCCTTCGATCCGCACCCGAAACCGTGCGATGCACGGCACATCCTCCCCCACCGCCGCGCCGGTTTCGAGCGAAAATACCCAGCCATGCAGCGGGCAGGTCACCCCGTGCCCGTGCACGATGCCCTGGCTGATCGGCCCCCCCCGATGCGGGCAGGAATCGCGCAGCGCGAACACGGTATCGTCGCCGGTGCGAAACACCGCGATATCACCGTGGCCGGTTGCGACCGTGCGCGCCCCGCGCAGAGGGATATCATCGAGCGCCGCGATATCGACATAGGCGGCCTCCGCCATCATCCCGTCCATCAGACCAGCTCCGCGACGTGGCTGTATTGTGCCGGTTCCGGGCCGGTCGATTGCTGCGCCCAGGGATCGAACTGCGCGAAGGTCTGGGCATGATGGAACCGGGCCGCGAGAGCGCGTCGCCCGTCATGGTCCTCGACCACACGCTGTCGCACGTAATCGATTCCGACCCGCTCGATCCAGGGCGCGGTGCGCTCCAGATACCGCGCCTCCTCGCGATAGACCTGCATGAATGCCGCGCAATATTCGATCACCTCGGCATCGGTGGTGACTTTGCACAGCAGATCCGTGCCGCGCAGCTTGATGCCGCCATTGCCGCCGACCAGCAGGTCCCACCCTGCCTCGGTCGCGATCACGCCGAAATCCTTGATCGTGGCTTCCGCGCAATTACGCGGGCAGCCCGAAACCGCCATCTTGAACTTGTGCGGTGACCACGAGCCCCAGGACATCCGTTCCAGCGCCACGCCCATCGCGGTGGAGTTCTGGGTGCCGAAGCGGCACCATTCCGAACCGACGCAGGTTTTCACCGTGCGCAAAGCCTTGCCGTAGGCATGGCCGGAGACCAGCCCCGCCGCGTTCAGGTCGCGCCATACCGCCGTCAGGTCTTCGCGTTTGACCCCGAGCATATCGATCCGCTGGCCGCCGGTTATTTTCACTTCCGGGATCGAGTATTTGTCGATCACGTCGGCGATGGCGCGCAGTTCGCGCGAACTGGTCAGGCCGCCCCACATGCGCGGCACCACGGAGTAGGTACCGTCCTTCTGGATGTTGGCGTGCATCCGCTCATTGACGAAGCGCGACTGCTGATCATCGACATATTCGCCGGGCCATGCGCAGATCAGGTAATAATTCAGTGCCGGCCGGCACGAGGCGCAGCCATCCGGCGTGTGCCATTCCAGGGCCTGCATCACCGCCGGGATCGATTTCAACGCGCCGCCGACAATCCGCCGCCGGACCTCGTCATGCGGTAGATCCGTGCATTTGCACATCGGCTTGACGGCCGCTGGCGCGTAAGACTCCCCCAGCGTGGTCCGCAGCAGCGCCTCGACCAGGCCGGTGCATGAGCCGCAGGATGACGACGCCTTGGTTTTGGCCCGGACATCCTCGATCGTCGCGAGTCCGAATTCGCCGATCGAGGCGAGGATCGTTCCCTTGCACACGCCGTTGCAGCCGCAGATTTCGGCATTGTCCGGCATGGCCAGCACGGCAGCGTCGGGGTCGGCGGGGCCGTCGCCGACGGGACCGAAAATCAGGCTGTCGCGGAACGCCTCGATGTCAGCTTCATCTTTCATCAGCTGGAAGTGCCACGCCGCATCCCGCGCATCGCCGATGCATACCATGCCGACGATGCGGTTCTCGCGCAGCACCAGCCGCTTATAAATCCCCCGCGCCGCATCGCGCAGCACGATGTCGTCGGTGGTGGCATCGCCCATGAACGCGCCGGCCGACACCATATCCACGCCGGAGACTTTCAATCGCGTCACGCTGGCAACCGGGGCGAAGCCGGCACCGGGCGCATTGGTCATGGCCCGTGCCGCGACTTTGGCCATCTCCCAGATCGGCGCGACCAGCCCGAACACCTGCCCGTTATGCTCGACGCATTCGCCGATCGCGAAAATCGCGGGATCGGACGTGCGCATCCAGTCATCGACCAGGACGCCGCGATTACATTCGAGCCCGACCGCACGTGCCAACCCTGCGTTTGGCCGTATTCCCACCGCCATCACCACCAGATCGGCGGGGATTGCGGTGCCGTCCTTCAGCCGTACCGCGCTCACCCGCTCATCGCCCTCGAAAGCGGCGGTTTCCGTCGCGGTCAAAATCGTCATGCCGCGTTTGGAGAGAGCGAGCTCGAGCAGATGTGCCGCCGACGGGTCGAGTTGGCGTTCCATCAAGGTCGGCATCAGGTGGATGACTGTCACGTCCGCGCCCCGCAGATTGAGCCCGTGCGCGGCCTCGAGCCCGAGCAATCCGCCGCCGATCACCACGGCTCTGGTTCCCTGCCGGACCACAGCCAGCATGTCCTCGACATCTGCGACCGTCCGGAAGGTCAGCACACCGGCTTTGTCCGCGCCCGGGATCGGCAGCACGAACGGATTCGAGCCGGTTGCGAGCAGGAGCATATCGTATGGCGCCTCGCTGCCCTTCGCACCGCGCACCACGCGCTGCTTGCGATCGATCCAGTCGACATGCTCGCCCGCGATCAGGCGGATATTGTTCGATTTATACCAGTCGTAATCGTTGAGCACGATGTCGGCGAAGCTCTTGCCGCCGGCGAGCAGCGGGGAGAGCATGATCCGGTCGTAATTCGGTTGCGGCTCGCCACCGAACACCGTGATGTCGAAATACCCCGGCGCAATCGCGAGAATGTCTTCGACGGTGCGCATCCCCGCCATACCGTTGCCAATGACCACGAGACGTGGCCTGACGATGTTGGAACCATCCATTGAGTTAACCTTCCGTTATTCCAGGCAGATCAAACGCGAACCGTGGCACCCTCGACCGACGTGGCCGCGGTGAAATCGGCGCGCCAGCGGTGCTTCACGATCGAGAGCCCACCGAAAGCGAGAAGGGCGAGGCCTGCGAAAATCAGAAATCCGGCGCCGTACGATCCGGTCAGTTGCTTCGACAACCCCATGCTGGATGCGAGATAGAACCCGCCGATCCCGCCTGCCATGCCGACGAAGCCGGTGGCGGTGCCGATCTCGCGGCCGAACCGCATCGGGATCAGTTGAAAGATCGCGCCGTCCCCCATGCCGAACGCCGCCATCACCACGATGAAGACAGCCAGCGCCGGCCAGAACGCGCCGATTCCCATGCTGAGCACGATCAACGCCGCCGCTGCGACCAGATACAGCACCGACAGCACGCGGACGCCGCCGATCCGGTCGGCCAGATACCCGCCATAGGGGCGGATCGAGCCGCCCACGAAGGCGCATAAGGCGGTTGCAAACCCGGCGTGAACGGGCGTCAGCCCATACGTGCTGTGAAAATACAACGTCAGCGACGCTGACAGGCCGACGAATCCACCAAAGGTGACGCCGTAGAACCCCATGAACCACCAGGTGTCGGCCACCCGCAAAACTTTGAAATAGGCCCCCAGCGGCTGCGGAAACCGATAGGTCGGCGGGTTTTTCGCCATCAGCGCGAACACCACCAACGTTGCGGCCATGATCGCCGCGGCCAGGCTGAATACGCCGCTCACGCCGATCGCGATGGCAAGCCCCGGTGCCGCGAGCGCAGTGACGACGGTGCCGATGTTCCCGGCCCCGGCAATGCCCATAGCGGTGCCCTGATGTTCGGGCGGATACCAGCGCGACGCCAGCGGCAACGCCACGGCGAACGAGGCACCGCCGATGCCGAGCAACAACCCAATCGCCAGCATCTCATGATATGAAGTGATCCCCACAATGCCGACCACGGCGAGGCCCGCGATAACGATGAGTTGCGCCACGATCGCGGTCACCCGCGCACCGAACTGATCGACCGCGAAACCGCCGACGATCCGCAGCAGCGCGCCGGCGAGGACCGGCAGCGCGACCATGAAACCCTTCTGCGCCGGGTCGAGGTGCAAGGCCGTGCCGATCTGCACTGCTAACGGTCCCAGCAGCACCCAGATCATGAAACTCATGTCGAAATACAGGAAGGCGGCGAACAGGGTGGGCCAGTGGCCCGCCTTCAGGAATGATTTTTTTCGCGGTAAGCTCATTGTCGCACTCCTGTGAACCTGCGGTTCACAAACGGCCTTCGTTGGCGCGCGATTCTGGGCGTTGGAACTTTCGTCCCGTCCGATCACCGATACCGTCCTTGGCAGCGGCGGTGCACGTCCCCGTGCCAAGTCACAAAGGCAAAAAGGATGCCAACCGGCATATCAGCCTAAACTTAGGACGAGATGAGAACGAACGGACCGATATGACCTTCTTATAGGCCAATAATATCCATAAAATAATCATATGATTGAGATTTAATCCGATACCGACGACGTTCCCATCAGCGTCGCGACCGCCTGCGTGGGATCCGTTCCGGCGAGATGCCCGGCGGCCTGCATCCGCGCGATCGTCCATTCCAGGTCTGCCACCGCAGGGCGCAGCGCCACCCCGGTCATGAACACAGGATTGCCGCCGGAGGGCGTCAGTGCCGCCTCGAGCACGGAGGAGGGGAGATCGAGATTACGTGGCGCCGCCAGAATCGCCGCGAGATCCCGACGCGCCGACGCCGTGCCGCACAGGGACGTCGCCGCACCCAGCGCATCGCGGAGCGCCGCTGCCGCCATCGGGTGCGCGTCCGCGAATTCCGCGCGCAACACCAGCAGTTTTTCCGGATGATCCGGGGCGAGATCGGCCGAGACCGCCGTAATTATCCCGGCTCCCTGCCGTACCGCGACGCTGCCCCACGGCGCCCCGGAGCAGAACCCGTCGATGCTGCCGCGTTCCAGCGCATTCACCATATCGGGCGGCGGCAGCGTGATGATGCTGGCATCAGCCAGCGCCATACCGCTTGCGGCGATCCAGTCACGCAGCAGGAGATCGTGGTTGGAATAGGCATGCACGACGGCGAACCGCACGGGTGCCGCCGCCCGGCCTGCCGCCAGCACGATCGCATTGCCGTTACGGCTCAGCGTGCCCACGAAGCGCAAGGCGCTCGGTCGCCCTCGAAGCCCCAATGTCATCGCGACCGCCAGCGGTCCCAGCATGACGGCGGCATCCAGCATGCCATAGGCCAGCTTGTCCGCGATGTTGGCCCAGGAAGGTTCGATTACCACGGTAACGTCGAGCCCGGCCTGGGTGAAATATCCGAACTCGCGCGCCAGCAGAACCGGCGCGCTATCGAGCAACTGCACGATGCCGATGCGTAAACCCTGAGCACTCACGATCCCGCCCCTTCCGCGCCCGGCCAACTGCGTTCGGGCAAATCGGAATCGGGTGCCTCGTCATCCCGCAGCAACCCGCGCGCCACGTCGGCCAGCCGCATCTGTCGCTCCATGGCCCGGCGCTGCAGAAACCGGTGGGCGGCCGGCTCGCTCATCCGGTCACGCTGGATCAGCAGCTTTTTGGCACGCTCGATCAACCGCCGGTCCGCCAGTTCCGCTTCCGCTGCCGCCAACCGCTTCTCGCGCCGGCTGGCGTAGCGGTACAGCGCGATCGCACTGCGCAGAACCGGCTTGATATCGACGTTTGTGGCGGCGTTGACATGATACGACACCACCCCGGCTGCGATTGCCTCTTCCATGAACGCCGGATCGTCCTCGTCGATGAACAGCGTGACCGGGGCCAGCTGAGCCGTGATACTGCGCAACTGCTCCAGACTGTCGCGATCCGGGCGCGCCATGTCCACGATCACGATGTCCGGCTGCTCGACCGCGACGATCGCGGCGAGGTTCTGATCGGCCGGGGCGATGCGGATGCGCCCGGTCCCGGTCTGGCCGGCGAGCCGCGCGGCCAGCGCCGCCGCTCGTGCCGGATCGGTGTCGGCGATCAATATGTCCACGTCCTGCTGTCAGCTCCGCCTGGTCGATCATGGGGGAGCGATGCAAGATCACGGCCAAACGCCGAACCCGGGCCTGTGGCGAGGCGCAAGACGGAATGGCCGATATCAGCCTCGTTGCGAATCGCAACTGCGTTGGTTGGCGTCCGCTCAGCCGATCCGCGGCGTCCAGATCAACGGCACGGCAGCGAGATCGAATGCGATGGATCGCGCGGCCAGGGGCAGCAGGATCGTGCCGGCACCATCGGTCCACCGCGCTCGGTCGCCGGAGGCGCGTGGATGGAATCCGCTCGCCGCAATCTCGTCGATGTCGAGGCGACGCCGTCCGGCACGGAGACCCGCGATGGCGACACCGAGTTCGCGCCGGTCTTCCGACGCTGGATCGACTTCCGCGGGGATGAAGCGTTTCGAGCGCAGGACGGCGGTGCCGTGTTGTAATGCAGGAAGATCGTAGCGTCCGGATGTTCCGGGCATGATCCGTCTCCCATCGATCCAGACGCCGATGTCGTGCTCCGCATTGACGGTGAACCCGAGTGCAAGGGCGCGCTGATGCAGCGCGACGCGCACCCCGCGCAAGGCCGCCCCGCCGGTTATCAGACGGCCACAGGCATCGCGATCCCAGCGTTTCGGGCGGATGGGCCAGGAGCCGGCGGTGCTGAACCCCTGCCGATTGCCGGTATCAAGGTACGTCTCGCACGGCGTGGCTTCGGCAAGGACCACCTCATGGCGTGCCAGCTCGATATGATGATAGGTGACGGCCAGCGTGTCTCGTTCCTGGATGATGGTCGCGCCGTTGACCAGCAGTTTCGCCGGGATCAGGACGCCATCGAACCACAGCGCATGGTCGGGCGACAGCCGAAGCACGCGGCGGGGAACACCCGGGGCCAGTGCGCCGGGCGCGATGCGGATCGGCAGTACGTTCCGTGGCGCAGGATGCTGTGCGAGGTCGAGTGCATGCGAGCCCACCCAGATGATCGGCAGGACACCGCCTTGCGCAGTCACCACGCGATCCCCGGCGACAAGGGTTTCAACTGGTCGATAGCCGGCAGGGGTGAGGATCGCGGTGCCACGGGCGAAACACGGCGGGTCGGATGGTGCCGGCTGGACCGCGAGAATGACGCTGCCGCTTCCGGATGCCGTCATTCGAAGATCGACGGGTGCCGCGAGTTCGAACGACCCGTCGATGCCGCCGTTGCGGTTGAGGATCGTTACATCGGTGCCGGCCTGCACGATGCTGCCATCGGCCAGGGTGCTCAAGTCGATCGCATCGCCGATCGTGAATCCGTTGAGGGTGACGCCGGGACCGAGCAGAGGGTCGGCAAGGTCGATCGTGCCGCCCTCGCCGGTGAATGAAAAATGCTGATCGGCGACACCATCACCGAACTCGGCCAGGGCAGCGGCACTGAGAGCGATGGTGCCTCCCCCGCCGATCGCTCCCCCCGTCACCGCGAGCGTGCCGCCGGTGAGCGTGACCAGCCCGGTATTCTCGAATTCGGTTCCGCCGATGTCGAGCGCGGCGCCTGCGGAAAGGGCGATCATCCCTGCATTGGCGAAGCTCGGCGCGGGGGCACCGGTCAGACCGGAGATGGCCCCGAGATCGACCACCACGGCGAGGTCCGATGCGGTCCCGACCGCAACGACGCCCTGATTGACCACTGAATCGTCGGCGTAGAGCGCTGCGGTTCCGCTCACCGACAGGGTGGACGATCCGCCCAGCACCACCGCGCCGAAATTGCCGCTCAGTGCCGCTCCATGACCACCGGAGGAGTCGAGCGTCAGATCCGCCTCGATGGTCACGCCCGGATCGACTACGGCAGCGATCCCGCTGATCGCGGCGGCAACGCCCGCGCCCGGTACGGCACCGCCGGACCAGTTGGTCGGGGCACTCCAGTCGGATGCGGGTGTGGTTGCAGGCTGAAAGGTTTCGGTCACGGCCGCCATGGCAATCCCCCGGCAGATCAACGTCGCATTCTGCGCCGATCGCTGCCCATCGAGACGGTTTTTCGGTCCCCGCTACCAATCTTGTTAGCGAAAATCACCCAAGGGTTCAATAGAATTGCGCAGACCAGAGGCGAATAATGCGGATTAGTCCGCGCCCGCCGCCGCGCGCTGGGCGAGGCGGAACGCCGCCGCCGGATAGACACCGAGAATCCGGATCTCGCGCGAGAAGAAGTCGAGTTCTTCCAGAGCGAGCCGCACGTCGCGGCGCTCCGGATGGCCGTCGATCTCGCAGAGGAACTGTGTGGCAGCGAACTGGCCGCCGACCATATAGGATTCCAGCCGCGTCATGTTGACGCCGTTGGTCGCGAAGCCGCCCATCGCCTTGTAGAGTGCGGCGGGTACATTGCGGACCCGGAAGACGAAGCTGGTGATCAGGTTTTCCGCGTCGACCGGCGGCAGGCGGGGTGTTTTCGCCATCACGTAGAAGCGCGTCGTGTTGTGCGCTGCATCTTCCACGTTGGCGCGCAGGATATCGAGGCCGTAGATTTCGGCGGCGAGCGAGGAGGCCACGGCGGCGCTCTGGGGGTTCCCCCAGTTTGCCACGAGGTGAGCGGAGCCGGCGGTATCCGCCTCGACCACGGCCGCCGCCCCGAGATCGCGGATCAGCGCCCGGATCTGCCCGAGTGCCACCGCGTGGGAGTGGATTTTCCGGATATCCTCGATCCGCGCGCCGCGAACCCCGAGCAGGCAGTGTTCGATCCGCTGGAAATGCTCGCCGATGATCGAAAGTCCCGAATCCGGGAGTAGGGTATGCATGTCCGGCACCCGGCCCGAGAGTGAATTCTCGGTTGGCAGCATCGCCAGCGTGGCCTCGCCGCCTCGTACCGCATCGATCGCCGCCTCGAAGGTCTGGCAGGGCAAGGTTGCCATGCCGGGAAATGCCGTGCGGCATGCCAGGTCGGAATACGCGCCGGGGATGCCCTGGAAGGCGATTCTATCGGTCATGTTTGAGCTCCTGACGGGCGCGGGCGAGATCTTCCGGGGTATCCACCCCGAATGGCGCGCGTGCAATCCGTGCCGCGCCGATCCGCAGTCCGAGTTCCAGCGCACGCAGTTGTTCGAGTTTTTCGCGCCGTTCGAGTGGTGAGGGCGGGGCGGCGACAAATCGCTCCAGCGCGGCGCGGCGATAGGCGTAGACGCCCACATGATGCCATAAAGGCCCCGCGCCGAACGGGATTCGCGCGCGGGAAAAATAAAGGACCGGGGCGATGTCGCTCGCTTCGAAGCCACATGCGGCCTTGACCACCGACTCCGCTGCCGCTTCGGCATCGCTCGTGATCGGTGCGACCAGTGTTGCAATGTCAAACGAAGAGTCGGCTAGGACACCGAGTAAAGCCGTGAGCGCGCCCGGTTCGAACCCCGGCAGATCGCCTTGGAGATTGATCACGATGTCGTGATTTCGTATGGGGTCGATCGTTGCGAGTGCAGCATGAATCCGGTCCGATCCGCTCGGCAGGTCCGGCGGGGTCATTACCGCGGTTCCGCCTGCTGCAATCACGGCATCGGCGATCTCCTGCTCGGCGCATGCGACCACGACCCGGCCAAGCCCGGCAGCCTCGGCGCGGTGCAGAACATGGACGATCATTGGCACACCGCCGATGTCGGCAAGAGGCTTTCCCGGCAATCGGGTCGAACCCATGCGGGCAGGAATCAGCACAATGGGTGATGGTGCCGAAATGGTCGTTGGGGGAATGACAGCCTCCGTGCGCGCGAACATGTTACTCTTGTCGCACTTTCCTAAATCGTTATACATCCTCCGGTAAAGCTATGGAGGATGCCGTCTGATGAGTACCAACCCGCATGCGCCTGGTCCCGGCAAAAAGGGTCGTGATCCGCTATTGCTGAACAAGATTGCCGGCGGCATTCTGTCGGCAGGGTTGGTCGCGTGGATCGTGATTCAAGCACCCGGCATCCTGTCCGGCAAGGACGCCGCCAAAACCAGAGCGGAGGTTGCCAAAAATGCACCGGCGACCGCTGCTGCAGCCGGTGGTGGTGTGCCTTCGATCGATCCGCTGATCATCAAGGCGGATGTCTCGAAGGGGCAGCAATTCGTGGCGCAGCAATGCGCGGCCTGTCATACCGTGGACAAGGGCGGTGCCAATGGGGTCGGCCCCAACCTTTATGGCGTGATGAACGACAAGATGTTCGCCAAGGCGGGTTATGATTTCTCATCCGCCGTGAAATCCAAGGCGTCGGGCGTCTGGACGTATCAGAAGATGAACGAATGGCTGGTTGATCCGCAGAAATTCGCCCCCGGCACCCGCATGGGATACACCGGCATCAAGAACGATGTCCAGCGGGCCGATACGATCGCTTATCTCCGCACCCTCTCGACCGACCCGATTCCGCTGCCCAAGCCGGGCCAGGGTGCCGCCGCGACTTCCGCCGTGGCGATGTCCGGTCCCAGCAGCGGTGCCCCTGCGATCGCGCCGCTTTACGCCAGCGCTGTCGCGGGGAAGGGACAGAGCTTTTTCGAGCAACAATGCTCGGCCTGCCACACCATTACCAAGGGCGGTGCCAACGGTGTCGGTCCCAACCTTTATGGCATTGTCGGCGCGCCGATGTTCGCCAAGGCGGGTTACACATTCTCCGGCGCGGTGAAAAAGGCGGCTTCCGGCAACTGGACGCCTCATAAGCTGAACGAATGGCTGTACGATCCGATGAAGGACGTGCCGGGTACCCACATGGCCTATCCCGGAGTCAAGAATAATCAGGTCCGTGCCGATCTGATTGACTACCTCAACACGCAATCCGCCAGCCCGGAAAAGCTGCCGACAACCAGCGCCAGCGCCACCCCGGCGGCGGCGGCAACCCAGACCGCGAGCGCCGGGCTCGATACCGGCGCCCCCACGATCAAGCCGGTTCTCGCCAGCGCGGTCATTGCCAAGGGCCAGAGTTTCTTCGAGCAGCAGTGCTCGGCATGCCATTCGATCGACAAGGGCGGGGCCAACGGCGTCGGGCCTAACCTGTATGGCGTGGTGGGTGCCCCGATGTTCGCGAAAGCCGGATATTCGTTTTCCAGTGGCGCTAAGAAAGCCGCCGCCGACGGCAAATGGACACCACACGAACTCAACGAATGGCTCTACGATCCGGTCAAGGCTGTTCCCGGCACCCATATGGCTTATCCCGGGATCAAGAATACCCAGGTCCGCGCTGACGTGATTGCTTACCTGAACGCCCAGTCGGCCACCCCTGAAACCTTGAAATGAGACTCGATGTCGCCGCCGTGGCCCACACGGCGGCGGATGCTGCTGGAGACGTGATACAGCGTTATTTTCGTCTCCTGCCCGAGGTCGAGACCAAATCGGACGACAGTCCGGTTACTCTGGCGGATCAAGGTGCCGAATCGGCGATCCGCGCCGTTCTCGCCACCCATACGCCGGAATTCGGCATCATTGGCGAGGAGATGGGCGGCAACGCCACGGGCCGCATGACCTGGGTGATCGACCCGATCGACGGCACCCGCGCATTCATCACGGGCCGGCCGATTTTCGCCACACTTATTGCTTTGCTCGACGACGGTGTGCCGGTCCTGGGGCTGATCGACCAACCGATCACCGGCGAACGCTGGTTCGCGCATGATGGCAGGCTCCATTTTGCCGGTCGTCACGGGCAGCCCGGCACGCGCCGGATCGTCAGCCTCGCCGACGCGGAACTCTCATGCACCTCGCCTGACATGTTCAGCCCGGCCCAGCGCGGGCAGTTTTCCAATCTTGCCAGAACCTGCCGCCGGGTTACCTACGGCGGCGATGCCTATGCGTATGGGCTGCTCGCCCTCGGTCAGATCGACGTCATTGCCGAAGCGGGGCTCAAGCCGTGGGATTGGGCCGCTATCGTGCCGATCATCGAAGCCGCCGGGGGCGCGGTGACCGACTGGCAGGGCAGGCGCCTCGCTCTCGACGGCCCTGGCGAAGTCCTCGCCCTCGGTGACCGGGCGCAGCGTGATGCCGCAATCGCGGCCCTGAACCAGTCAGCCGCATGACACGCGATGTTGTTCATCTCACGGCCGACAGCCCTGACCTCATCCGCTGGCTGGAGGGTGCCGAACCGCTGCACCGCATGCTCCGCCCGCAGATGGAATCCGGCTATGTCTCGAAGATGCAACGCATTCTTGGCGAGGGCGCTCATCTCGCTTTGGTTCACCAATCCGGTGTAATCCGCGCGCTCGCGATGTTCCGGGCCTTCCATAATACGTGGAACGGCTATCGCTTCTATATTGACGATCTGGTCACCGATGACTCACAACGCAGCGCGGGTCATGGCCATTTCCTGATATCGTGGTGTGAAGATCTTGCCCGCGAGTGGGGTTGCACCGCCCTCACGCTCGAATCGGGCGTCCAGCGCGGAGCCGCTCACCGGTTTTATTTCCGCGAACGCATGACGGTCGAGGCCTTCAGCTTTATAAAGACGATCACGCAGCCGTGAATGGTTCGGCCCTTATGGCGGGCCTCTGCACGTAGCAATCCGGGATCGTTTCGCTATAGGTCGTAATTGAGTAAAGGGAATGCTGGGATGAGCAGGAGATTCGGCGCGGCGGGTGTGGCTATCGCCATGGCCTTCACCCTCAACGGTTGCGCCATCCCGTTTTACGTATCGGCACCGCAGATCACGCCCGATCTGGTATCCGACCGGGCGCTGGGCTCAAGCCCGAACCCGAACACATCAGCGTTCTGTGTGAACGATCTCAAATCGTCGCATCTCGTGGCGTTTGGCTACGCGGTCAAAATACCGGCGACGGTCATGGCTCAGGCTCTTGTAGGGGGGCTTGCCAGCGGGGGGCTGCTCGCCAGGCCGGGACGATGCCGATACGCCATCGCGGCCCAGGTGATCGCCTTGCGCGACCAGTTCGTCAACCTGCCGTTCGCGCCCCTGCCGATCACCAGCGTCGTGACCTACACCATGACTGATCAATCAACGTCCAGGACCATCACCAGCCGCACAATTACCGAGCATTTCAGGGAGCCGTATGTGGTCACGCTTCCGCTCGATGTCGGCAGCGAAGAGACGGTTCACCGCGCCATTCGCGGCGCGATCCAGGCCAATCTCAAGCGATATATAGAATCGCTGATCGATATGCCGGCGTCACCGCCGGTCTCCTGAGGACGGTTCGTAGTCGGCATCCGCGACGTAGCTGCCGATTTTGCGCACCAGTTCTGGATCGCGCTTTGCCAGCACGAGCCCGTAGGCGATCGAGAGCACCAGCACGCCAAGCGAGATCCACGGGAATAAATTCAGCGGGCTCGGCTGGCCTGGTTGGATCAGCCCCCATAAGGGAAACAGCATCAGCACCGTGCCGACGATCGGAACGACCGCGTGCCGAACCGGGCTGAACTCACCCCGATGGTGCCGCAGCATATAGACCGGCAGCGCGAGATTGGTGATCAGATACGTGATGATGACGGGAATCGTGCCGAGCGAACCGGTATCGAAGAACAGGTCGACCGGATCGATCCACCAGCCGAACACGATCACGATGGCGAAGGCCACCAGCACGTATGCCCACATCGCCACATACGGCGTGCGAAACCGCGGATGGATTTTGCCGAAAAATCCCGGCAGGAGCCCCTCGCGGCTCGAGTTGAACAGAATGCGCGCCTGGCTGTTGGTCAGTCCGAGCAGCGAGGAAAAAATGCTGGTCAGCCCCGCCAGATAGGCGAGGATCAGCAATCCCGCAGCAGAGGCCTTGATCGCATCGACGAAAGGGATGGTCGATTTGCCGATCGCGGCGGCGTTGTTGTGAAACGCGATTTCGGTCGCGTAGGCCAGAAACAGGTACAGCACGCCGATCGACAGCGTCCCGATGATCAGCGCGCGCGGCACGTTCCGTCGGGCATCGCGGGTTTCCTCGGCGAGGGTCGCCGAATTTTCCCAGCCGATGAACAGATAGATCGCAATCGGAAACCCTGCGCCGATCCCCTTCAAACCGCCTGAGAGGTGGCTCCACTCGAACGGAGCAAGCGAAAGGTGGCCCCAGTTTACGACCAGCATGACCACCGCGCCGATGAGCAGCAGTGCGAGTTCGAAGTAAAAGAAGATCGCCGCCCAGGTTGTCGAAAGCGCAACCCCGCGAGCCACCAGCACACCGACGATGCCGGTCGCGATCAGACTGAGCAATTGCCACGGTACCTCGATGCCGAGGAACAGTTTCAGCGTGTCATGCGCCCACCCACCGGAAATCACCACGACCGACGACGCCGCGACGACATAGCCGAAGACCACGAACACCGAGGCGGCGGCTCCTGCCGCCGGTCCGAATGCCATGCCGATGAAGGTCACGAACGACCCGGTCGAGGGCCGGTATTTCGAAAACTCGGCCAGCGTATTGGTGAGGAACAGTATGACGACCATGGCGACGAGAATGGTGATCGGCGCGGCCACCCCGGCACCGCCCACGATGCCGCCGAAGCCGAAGAAAAAGCTCATCGCGGGCGCAATGTTGGCCAGCGTCGAAGCGACGATCTGCGGCAATCCAAGCGCATCGCGCTGGAGCCGGTTGGTCGAGCCGATCGCGGTCATAAAGCCCCCTTCGTTGTTATCCCGCTCGCAATCCTAAACGAAGTGTTACAACTCCGCCACTCGTTTCGGCCAGCGGCGGTGCAGCCAGAGCCACTGGCCCGGCTGTGCGCGCACCCAGCGCTCGATCGTCTGGTTCATCCACAAGCTCGTCTCGGCGATATCCGCAGCTTTGTCCTCGCTCGCCTGCGCATGAACAGCGGGTTCGATCACCACCCGCAGCCGTGCGGCCCCGATCCGTTCGACATGCACCGGCAGGATCGGACAGCGGAATTTCCGCGCAAATACCGCGAGTGCCGGGGCGGTCATCGCCGTCATCCCGAAAAACGGCACTTCGATACCGTCATTTAGTTTCTGGTCGGTCAGCATGCAGAGCATCCCGCCCCTTGCGAGATGCGCGTAGGCACCGCGCGCGCCCGCCGCACCCTTGGCGAACATCGGCACCGGCTCGCCCATCGCCGCCGCGCGCAGGTCGATGATGAGTTGGTCCACCGCCGGATTTGCGGCAGCCCGATAGAAGAACCCGAACCGCAGCCCGAGTGAGCGCAGGGCCACCGGCAGGATTTCCCAGTTGCCGCAATGCGCGGTGAGCAGAACCGCCGGCCCACCTCGTGCGGCCAGGGTGCGCCCATGCTCGGCACCCACGATCTCGAACCCTGGTCCAACACTGGTCTCGCGCAATCCGGCCAGATGCGGAAACTCACCCGCATTGCGCGCCAGATTATCCCACACCGCGCCGATCACCCGCCGCCGCTCCGCCCGGTCGAGCCCCGGCATCGCCGCCACCAGATTGGCCTCGGCGACCCGCGAGGTCGGGATCATGGGCCCTAATCGGTGCCCGATCGCACCGGCGAGGTTGCTTGCCGCCGCCGGTCCGAGGGCGCGGAACAACGCGAGAAACGCCCGCGCCACCGCATATTCCAGTCGTTGCAGCATGGTCATGGCAATAAATCGCTCAGCGCCGCGGGATCATCGAAGACGAGCCCTGCCCGGATGATCAGGCAGTCTGCCAGAAACGCATCCGGCAGCTTCACGGCATCCTTCTCGGTCGTGGCCAGTCGCGCTCGGTGGTGTGCCGCAAAGCCGCGCAGGCGTGCGAGGTCGGCCACGGTATAGCGATGATGATCGGGAAAGCCGCGCGTGGCTACGAGTTCCACCCCTAATCCCGCAAGACTTGCGAAAAACTTGTCCGGTCGGCCGATTCCCGCGAAGCCCGCGACACGCCGCCCCCGCAGGGGAACCGGCCCGCGCACGACGATCCGTGCGGTCAGCACCGGCAGGGCAGGAGGCAGCATTGCCCGTGCGCCGCGCGCATCATCCCCGATCATGACGGCGGCATCGCATCGCGCCGCGGCCGCCACGACGCTCTCGCGCAGCGGACCGGCGGGGAGCAGCCGACCGTTACCGAAGCCCGCTCCGCCATCGATCGTCAACAGGGAGACCGATTTGACCAGGCCAGGATTTTGCAACCCGTCATCCATGACGATGACACGCGCGCCCTCCGCCACCGCGAGCCGCGCTCCGGCGGCGCGGTCGCGTGCCACGATGGTCGCCGCCGTCGCAGCGAGAAGCAGCGCTTCGTCACCGACATCCCCGGCGCCGTGCCGCGCCGGATCGACCAGCGCCGGTCCCTTGACCCGACCGCCATGTCCCCGGCTCAGCGCGCACGGAAGCACCCCGCGCGCCTCGTAAATTCCCAGTACGTGCCGTGCCAGAATCGTCTTGCCGGCGCCACCGACCCCGGCATTGCCGATGCAAACCACCGGAACCCCACAATCGAAGCCGGTCCGGGCCATGCGCCGCGCCGTGATCGCGCTCGTCACCGCCCCCAACGGTGCCAGCGCCCGCCCCAGCACCCCGTCGTGCTTCCAGAATTCCGGTGGCCGCATCACGGGATCGCCTCGATGACCCGACGGGCGAGCCGCTGCGGCAGATCCGCGAAGCCTTCGCATACGCTACGCCCCGCAGTCCCCATTTCGGCAAGCCGTGCGGTGTTGCTCATCAGTCGCGCGAGCGTCGCTTCCAGTTCCATGAAATCCATCACATCGACCAATGCGCCGACCGCGTGCAAGGTCTTCATCGCCTCGAAATGATTCTCGTAATGCGGCCCGATGACCACGGCACATCCGAGCTGCGCTGCCTCGATCATATTATGCCCACCGACCGGCACCAGCGTTCCGCCGATGAACGCGAGGGGACACAGACGATAGAACAACCCAAGTTCGCCCAGCGTATCGGCGAGATAAATTCCGCCGGGAACCGGCACCTCGCCCCGGGAGCGCCGGGCCAGCGGAAAGCGGCGTGCCAGATCGACGATCGCCTCGGCGCGATGGGGATGGCGCGGCACGATTACCGTGGTCAGGCTCGGATGCAGCCGGGTCAGTGCGCCATGGGCCTCGATGATCGGAATATCCTCGCCCGGATGGGTCGAGGCCGCGAGCAACCACGGGCCGGGACAAGCTGCGTTCAGCGCCGCGCGCGCCGCTTCATTGTCTGGCAGATCGGGGGCCGCGAACTTCAGATTGCCCCAGCTCTCCACCTCGCGCAGCCCGAGGCCGCGCAGCGCTGCGGCATCATGGCGGGACTGGGCCGCGATCACCGCGAACCCGCCGAACACCTCGTTGGCCACCCTGGGGAACCGCCGCCAGCGCGCAGCACTCCGCGCTGAGAGTCGCGCGTTGAACAAAAATCGCGGGATGCCCCGTGCATCGAGCCCGGTGAGCATATTCGGCCAGAGTTCGGATTCCAGAAACACCGCCGCATCCGGTTTCCAATGTTCGAGAAACCGCGCGACATAGGCCTGTACATCGAGCGGTACGAATTGATGGATCGCGGTTGCCCGCTGCGTCGCGAGTTCCGCCGAGGTCACGGTACCGGTGGTCAGCAGCACGTTCGCATGAACCGCAAGCGCGCCGATCAGCGGCAGGGCGGACATCGTCTCGCCCATGCTCGCGCAATGTACCCAGACCAGCCTTCCCGCAGGCCGCGCGATACGCGCGATTCCATAACGCTCGCTGAGCCGGGCCTCGATTTCCTTGCCCCCGCGCATTCGCCGCGCCAGCCACCACGGCAGAAACGGTGATGCCGCCGTGGTCGCGGCTCGGTAGAGTCGCAGTCCTAGCGACATCTGATTTGCGCGCGCGCAAGGTTGGCGGTCAGTTGCGCCTCGATATCCGCGCGCGCCGCCTCCAACCCCCCGCGAGTCACCGAAACCCCGGTGCCGGCCACCACGGCACCACGGCTGAACGGAAGAGGAACCCGCATGGCATCCCAACTGCCCAACGTGATCGCTCGCGAGGTAGCGGCGGCGACGCAGAATACCGGTGCCCCGGTGAGAACCGCCAGCTGCGCAACGCCCGGTGCCGCTCGTCGGCGCGGCCCACGCGGCCCGTCCGGCGTCAGCCCGACCGGATGACCGAGACCGATCAGCCGCACCAGCTCGCGCAAACCCGCCGCCCCGCCGCGCGAGGTCGAACCGCCGATCGCACGTACGCCGAACCGTCCCATCGTTCGCGCGATCAACTGCCCGTCGCGGTGGCGGCTCGCCAGCACATAGCCGGTCGGCCCCGTCGTGATCCGCCCGGCGGTGCGCCACAGCACCGGCATCGCCGGCAGGCATTCGTGCCAGAAGGCAATGATGCAGGGCGTTCCCTGCCGGAGCGTGTCGAGCAGATCGTCGGCCTCGATGGTCCAACGCGTCGTATTCATGACCCCTGCCAGATACAGCCCGGCGGCATCGCCGAGCCATCCCCGCACCAGAGGCGATTTCAGTGGCGAGCCGAAGGTGAAACGATCGGGGCTATCCTGCATCGGCGCGGCGGTAGCATTTGCAATCGCGCTCGTCATCATTGCCTCGTGCAATGTCGCGCCAGCGCTGCGTTCGGGCACGGGGCGGTCATCCCTTGGCGACCGCCGGTCGGGTCATTGCCGGGTGCATGGCGGCCAGAACCGATGCGAGGGTGCGAAACGCGGGTGTCCTGGGGTCCGATCCGCGCCAAACCAGCGCGATGGTCCGCCCCGCTGCGGCATCCGCCAGTTCCTGGCATACGACCAGATCGTGCAGTTCCGGCCGTGCCGCAACCGCGAGCGCCGGGAGCAGTGAATATCCCTCGCCCGCGGCGATCATCTGCCACAGCGTCTCGAGGCTGGTGGCGTGGCGTGTCGCGGGTTTCGCGTTGCACAGGCTCAACGCCTGATCGCGCAGGCAGTGCCCATCCTCCAGCAGCAGCAGGTCCTCGGCGGGGAGATCATCCAGCGTCAGCCGGTGCAGCCCAGCGAGCAAATGGCCGGGCGGGGTTGCGAGCAGAAACGGCTCGAAGAATAACGGCACCGAAACCAACCCCGCGCGCGGCACCGGCAAAGCGAGCAGCGCCACATCCAGCATACCGCCGACCAGACGTTCGATCAGCCGCACCGTCCGCGCCTCGGTAAGCCGCAGCGAGAGATCGGGTCGCTCCGAGCGCATCAGTCGTAAAACACCCGGCAGATAATAGGGCCCCAGCGTCTCGATCGCGCCCATCGCCAGTACGCCTTCGAGCAACCCCGGCTGCCCGTGCGACAGGGCGAGCAGATGCCGCGCCTCGGCCATGACCCGCTCGATCTGGGCGAGCAGGGTCGCCCCGGCAGCGGTCGGCGCGACCCTGCGCTTGGTCCGCTCGAACAACGCGACGCCGAGCAGCGCCTCGAGTTTGCGGATCTGCTCGGAAAGGGCGGGCTGCGACACGCCGCATCGCTCGGCGGCCTGCCCGAAATGGCGTAACTCCGCCACGGCCTGCGCGTATTCGAGGTCGCGCAACGACAGGCCGGCGAGAGAGCGGTTGGGGTGCGTCGGCATCTGGCTCATGGGTCGATCAGTAATCGACAAATCCAATCAGGAAAAGGTGAAAATTAGCGAAATCCTATAATGGTCGGAAGTAAGCGCGTTCATTGTCTTCGCACGGCATCACGACGCGACATCCGTTGCCGGTTCAGGACGGTTTCATTACCAAATTCGACGGTTGAAGCCGAAGGCATGAACCCCCATTCCTGAAAGGCAACAGGCGGCAACTTCGCCGCGCTTTCAGCGAAGGGGATTTTCAATGGCGTATTGGGGCGGCAAGCGTAAGGATGCGATGGGCACACTCACCCATGAGTTCGATCGGTTTCAGGACGAATTCGAAGATCTGCGAACCAAGCTGGTGCGCCTCGCTGGCGATACGATGAAAGAATTCAACGACAGTCCGGAAAAGCTTGCGGAACTCAAGCATGCAATCGACCTTCGCCTCTCTTCGATCGAAGGCGAAATGACCGACCTTGGCAAACAATTGCGTGTTCAAGGCAGCAAGGCCGCCGGGAAGGTCGAAAAGAAAGTGCATGAACAGCCCTTCGCGGCGCTCGCGATCGCTGCCGGTGTCGGTTTCATTGCGGCCAAGTTGATCAGCCGCCGCCGCTCCTGATGTCCGGGCGCGGCGCAGTACCGCGTCGCGCAGCCGGCTTTTGCACGTTATTCATTCGTTACATCAGGGGCGTCCCGTGCTGAGAGTTCTATTCAACCTGTTCGACGGGTTCACGATCCGCCATCTGACGCAACGGATCGCGATGAGCGTGATGGGTCTCGGCGTCGGCTTGATCGGCATCGGCTTTCTGATTGCGGCAGCCTATGAAGCGGTCGCCGATGCACTGGGTACACTCGATGCGTCGCTGATCTTCGCTGCGGTGTTCATCGTTCTTGCCATCGCTTTGTTTGGTTTGGCCAGCTTTCGTTGGAATCGTCGCCCCCGCCCGATGTTGGCGCGGGCGCGGCTTGGCGTCGTCGCGGAAGCGATTGCCCTTGCCCAGACGCTCATACGCAAGGATCCGGCCAAGGCCGTCTTCGCAGCTTTGGTGCTCGGTGCGATCACTGAGTACACGCGCAAGCGTGATGCCGATCACGCGGATTGATCGGCGGCCACTCCTCGTGATCAAATTTCGTCCGCTCATTGCACGATCGGCATTGGCGCGCTGCGGCATGTAGCGTAAGACGGGAAATCGACGCGGCGGCACGGTTTGTCACCGAGACGCTACCTTTGTATCGATTTTTCAACGGAGCCCGCCGCATGCTGCGGCTATCAATTCCCGTCCGCCAAGCGCTGTCCCGTCTCACATTACCGGTGATGCTGCTGGTGTCTCTCGGCCTGATCCTGGCTGGTCGGGCTGATCGTCATCTCGGTGACATGTTGCGTACCGGGCTCGACGATGCCCTGGCTCCGGTGTATCGCGCCGCAGCCGCCCCGGTCGCTGCCATCGAGCAGGATCGTGGCGCGCTCGGTAGTTGGTTCCGCCTCCATGCCGAAAATCTGGCCCTCACGAAACAGAACGAAGCTCTGCAGCGCTGGCGGGCTGTGGCGCTCGCCCTTGCGGCGCAGAACGCCGCGCTGAAATCACAACTTCATTTCGTCCCGACCCCCACCCCCAATTTCTTCGCCGCCCGCGTGATCGCCGATCTCGGCGGGCTCTATGCGCGCTCCGTGCTGGTGACAATCCCGCGCGAGGCCCATGACATCGTCAACGCCATTGCGATGGACGGGCGCGGCGTGGTGGGGCGCGTCGTTCAATCCGGCTCACGCAGTGCGCGCGTGCTGCTCATCACCGATCTCAACAGCCGTGTCCCGGTCGCGATCGGCCGACACGGCGAACGAGCGATCATGGAAGGCCAGAACAGCGCCACGCCGCGCCTGATTTACTGGGCGCCCGGCGATCCGCCGCGTGAGGGACAGATCGTGCTGACCAGCGCGGTCGGTGGCGTGTTTCCCTACGGATTGCCGGTTGGCATCGTGCGCTACAAGGGCCGGAACGATCCGGTCGTCGTCCCGTTCGCCGGGCTGACGCGTCTGCGCGTCCTTCGCCTGTTCGAGTACGACACCCAGTCCGCCGCTCCGACAGACCCGCCGGGCAATCCGTCCCATCCATGAGTCAGCCCGGTCAGCCGACCTGACATGGATGGTGTGGAACTCTGGCGTGGCCTCGATCGGGCGGCCCGCCACGCCTTGCCAGCCACCAGCATTCTGATCATGGTGGTGGTTCTGGGCATTCCGGGCCTGCTGCCCTGGCAACCGGCGTGCCGCGCCGGCTTTGTCGTTGCTTCGGTCTTCTTCTGGACGCTGTATCGGCCCGCGTCTCTGCCGGCACCGGTGGTTGCCCTGCTCGGTGTCCTGCTCGACCTGCTCGGCGCCTCGCCGCTCGGCATGTGGGCCGCTCTGCTGCTGATCGAGCAGGCCGGTATCGCCGCGGTCCGTCGATCGCTGGTCGCTCAGGGATTTCCGCTTGTCTGGCTTGCCTTTGCCGGCGTGGCTCTCGCCGTCGCTGCCGCGGAATACGCGACGCGCTCCCTGCTCGATCTCGTGATCCTGCCCCCGGGGCCGATCATCACCCAGGCAATCATTGCGATCCTGCTCTACCCGCTGCTCGCCGTCGTACTGATCCGCGCGCATCGAGGTGCCGCGGCGCCGGAGCAGGCATGAAGCGCGAGCGTGAACTGCGCCCGGTGTTCAGCCGCCGCGCTCTGCTCCTTGGCGCAGCCCAGGTCGCAGGATTCAGCGCTCTGGGCATCCGCCTCTACCGCATGCAGGTGCTCCAGCACGGGAAATACGCCACGCTTGCGAAACAGAACTCGGTCAACGAGCGCATGCTCGCGCCGCTACGCGGTGTCATCACAGATCGCACCGGCCTGATCCTTGCTGGCAATAAGCAGCACTGGCGCGCCCTGTTCATGATGATCCAGGCGCCCGATCCTGAAGCGGTGATCGATCAGTTCGCCCACCTCATCCCGCTTTCGCCTGCCGAGCGCACCCGCATCGCCCACGACATCGCCGGCAAACCCCGCTACGTCCCGGTCCTGCTGAAGGACTATCTGGACTGGTCGGATATGGCCAAAATCGAGGTGAATGCCACAGCGCTTCCGGGCGTGTTCGTCGATGTCGGGGCGTCGCGCACTTATCCGCTGGGCGATATCACGTCCCACACGATCGGGTATGTCGCCCGTCCCACCCAGGCCCAGGCGCAGGACAATCCGGTCTTCGCCTTGCCGGGCATGCGCGTCGGGCGTGCCGGGGTGGAACGCGCGCGCGACGATGCGTTGCGCGGCAATCCCGGTATCGTGCAGACCGAAGTCAACGCCCACGGCACCGTCATCCGGGTGCTCGATCGTGACAACGGCACCCAGGGTGCCACGGTTCAGCTTACGCTCGATGCCGGGCTCCAGCGCCTCGCGGCGGAGCAGCTCGCCGGTCAGGCCGGAGCCGCCGTTCTACTCGACGCGACCAATGGGGCCATTCTCGCAATGTCCAGCCGGCCCGGCTTCGACCCGACCTATTTTGATGCCGGCGTGCCGGAAACGGTCTGGAAATCCTGGATGACCGACCCGAAGCGTCCGCTGAACGACCGCGCGACCGCCGGCCTCTACGCGCCCGGGTCCACGTTCAAACCCAATGTCGCGATGGCCGCTCTCGAATGCGGCGCCATCACGCCGAGCACAACCTTCTACTGCCCGGGCTACCTCAAGCTCGGCAATCATACGTTCTACTGCTGGCGTCATCAGGGCCACGGCACGATCAATGTGATCAATGCGCTCCAGCAGAGCTGCGACGTGTTTTTCTACCACACCGCGCTCGTGGCCGGGATTGACCGGATCGCCGCGATGGGACGCAAACTCGGCCTGATCGGCGCGCTCCCGCTCGACCTGCCCGGCGTCTCTCATGGATTCCTGCCGACCCGCGCCTGGGCCCGGCAGCGGAAACTGCTCTGGACCAAGGGCAACACCGTCATCCAGGGCATCGGTCAGGGTTTCACCCAGGTCACCCCGCTCGGGCTCGCGACCATGACCGCACGCATTGCCACCGGTCGTGCCATCGGCCCCCATATCGCCAATGCGGTCGGCGAGATCGTGCAATCGGGCCGTGCGCCGGATGACTGGCCCTCCCTCGGCTTCGACATCCGCAATCTCGCCGCCGTCCGTCAGGGCATGTTCGATGTGGTGAACACCCAGCTCGGCACCGGCTATGCCTCGCGCCTGACCATTCCCGGCGTGTTCATGGCCGGCAAGACCGGGACCGCCCAGGTCCACGACCTGACCCAGGCCCAGGAAAAGGCCAATTATGACGACGCCAACCTGCCGTGGAAATTCCGCCCCAATGCGTTCTTCATCGCTTTCGCGCCAGCCGATGCCCCCCGTTATGCCGCTGCGGTCGCGGTCGAACATGGCAATGAGGGGGCCTCGGTCTCGGCGCCGATCGCTCAGGCTCTGATTACCGCTGCCTTGACCCGCGACCTCACGCCGGCACCGCCCGGTACCATCCGCAACGCGCCCCAGGCCGCACGTTCATTGGTCGACCGCACCGCCGGTCCGGCGTGACGGCAGATTTCCGAAAGCAACCGAGCGGGTGGCCAATCGGATGAACGCGGGACGGCTGCTCCAACCCAACGACGCGCCCGGACAGGTTTCGTTTCAGTTTTCGGTTCGATTCTGGCTGATGGTGGGCTTGACGGGCATCGGCACCGGGCTCGGGGCCGGGCTGCTGATGGGTCTGCTGCGGCTGATCCAGCACGGCTTGTTCGATTACAGTACCGGAGATTTTCAGACGGCCGTCGAACGCGCTTCGCCGATGCGCCGTATCGCGGTCGTCACCGGTGGGGGCATCGTCGCCGCTTTCGGGGTGTGGGCGCTCCGACGTAGTCCGGGCGGCAAGGCCGGGGCCATCGATGAGGCGGTGTGGTTCAAGGCAACTCACATCGCCGCGATCAAAACGCTCCTGCAGGGCGTCCTTTCGATTGTCATTGTTGCGATGGGTGCTTCCCTTGGTCGTGAAGCCGCACCGAAGGAAACCGGGGCGGCGATCGCCAGCAAATTGTCGGAATGGGCGGGGCTTTCACCGGCGGAAACCCGGTTTCTGACCGCCTGCGGCGCCGGTGCCGGACTGGGTGCGGTGTATAACGTGCCTCTTGGCGGCGCATTGTTCGCGCTCGAAGTCATGCTCGGCACGCTCGCCCTGCCTCTGATCGCGCCGGCGCTGGCCACGGCATATATCGCGACCGCAGTGTCATGGTTGCTGCTGCCGGCGCAGCCGACCTATCTGATCAGCCACTTCGTCCTCGCACCGAGCCAGATCGTCTGGGCCGTACCGTTCGGCCCGATCGCCGGGCTCGCCGGCGTCGGGTTCGTCCGCCTGATCGTGAAGGCATCGCGGGTCAGGCCGAAAGCCGGTGTCTCACTCATGGCACCGGTCGTGGTGTTCGGGGCCCTCGGCATCGCTTCGGTCTGGTTGCCGCAATTGCTTGGCAACGGGCGCGGCATGACGCAACTCGCCTTTCAGGGTCAACTGGGACTCGCTCTCCTGTTCGGGTTGATCGTGGCTAAACCGTTGGCGACGGCTTCCTGTCTGGGCAGCGGCGCGCCCGGCGGTTTGTTCACGCCATCGACCATGTTCGGCGCCATGCTTGGCGGAGCGCTCGGCGGCGTCTGGGCGCTGGCATGGCCCGGAGCGACGGCCGGGAGCTACGCGGTGATCGGCGCGGCGGCCGTTCTGGCTGCCACCATGCAGGCCCCATTGGCCGCCATCGTTCTGGTCATCGAACTCACCCATCATGTCATCACGATTCTGGTGCCGATGCTGATCGCGGTCGGCGGTGCGTCCGTGACCATGCGGCTGTTCGACCGCCGTTCGGTCTATACCGGCCAGATCAGGATCGAAAGTCCCGATCGGCACGACCCAACCGCTCCGCCACCATGGTCGTCCGCCGGATTGATCATCATGGCAGGACCAAGCTTACCGATCTGGGCCGGATACCGCGATGTCCTGGAACAACTCCTCGCGGACGAGGCATCGCAACATCCGGTTTACGTCGTCGATGAAACCGGTCGTCTGGTGGGCCGGATCACGCCGGACCGGGTCAAGGCAGTGCAGCCGCTGACCCGCATGCTGGTTACCGGCGCCGCCGCCGATCTTATGACCAACGTCGAACCGGTCCTGCAGTCGCACGACCCAGACGCGGTCAAGACGCAGGTATTGAACGACCTTTGGCACGAAGCGCCGGTCGTGGAGGCGCAAACCGGGACCTTGATTGGCGTGGTACGGTGCGGGGCGTAGTCGCACATAAGGCCGCACGCCGCCGGGCGCCCACCGGTTCGGCAGTCAACGCGTCCGGCTGACTGCTTTGCCCTTGGCGACGGTGGGATCTTCATTGGTCCGGGGGCCACGCCGCAGACGATGTTCGCCCAGCAGGAGGAGGATGGGGGCGGCGATGTAGATGCTCGACGAGGTGCCGACGACGATGCCGAACAGCATGATCCAGGCGAAGCCCGAGAGTGAGGCGCCGCCGAACAGGGCCAGCGGCAATGCGGCGAGGAAGACCGTGCTGGAAGTGCCGAGGGTGCGGTTAAGGGTCTCGTTGATCGACAGGTCGATCAGGTCGCGCAGCGGCATGGTTTTGTATTTGCGGAGGTTTTCGCGCATCCGGTCGTAGACCACGACCTTGTCGTTCGTGGAGTAGCCGATCACGGTGAGAATGGCGGCGATGGTCACGAGATCGAACGGGATCTGGGTGATCACCATGAAGCCGACGGTTTTGGTGACATCGAGTATCAGGGTCGCAACCGCACCGACCGCGAACTGCCATTCGAACCGGAACCAGATGTAGACTAGGATCATCAGGAAGCTCAGGCCCAGTGCGATGATGCCTTGACGGAACAAAGTCGCGGAGACCGATGCGCCGATTGCCTGGGTCGATTGGATCACGGCACCGGGCAGCGAGGTTTTTACCACGGTTTCGGCCGCGGTGAGAGATTTTTCGGTCGCCTGGGCGTTGGCTTTCGATTCGAGGCTGATCAGGACACCCTTGCCGTTGCCAAACCCTTGGAGCGACGCTCCCTGTAGATGCACGGCATCGAGCCCTGAGCGAAGTTTCCCGAAATCGGGCTTGGTCGGGGTGGCAACCTGGATCACGACGCCGCCCTTGAAATCGAGGCCGAGGTTGAGGCCGGGATGGAAGAACAGGATGATCGAGGCGGTCGAGAGCACCGCCGAGACCATCAGGCCGATGAAGCGGCCCTTCATGAAGCGGATGCGGGTGCCGTCAGGCACCAGGCGGAAGGCAGGGGTGGTAAGGAATTTCATGTCATGAGCCTCAAAAGACCGGCAGGGCGGCGGGGCGGCGGGCGATATACCAGCGTGCCGTTATCAGCCGTACCAGAACGGTGGAGGTGAATAAGGTCGTGACGATGCCGACGCAGATGGTCACGGCGAAGCCGCGCACTGGCGGCGAGCCGAAGATGAACAGCATGATGTGCGCGAGCAATGTCGTGACATTGGAGTCGATGATGGTGCCGTAGGCGCGCTTGTAGCCCGCTTCGAGCGCGGCGAGGGGCTTCCGACCGAGCTTGACCTCCTCGCGGACACGCTCGTTGATCAGCACGTTGGCATCGACTGCCATGCCGAGGGTCAGCAATATCCCGGCCATTCCGGGGAGGGTGAGGGTGGCTCCGAGGAGGGACAGGACCGCGACGAGAAGAAGCAGGTTCACCACCAGGGCAATGTTCGCAAACCAGCCGAACAGGCCGTAGAAACTTGCCATGAAGGCGATCACAAGCACGAACCCGACCGCGAGCGAGATGATGCCGGCGCGGATCGCATCCGCGCCGAGTTCGGGGCCGACACTCTGCTGTTCGACCACCTTGAGCGGTGCGGGCAAGGCGCCCGCGCGCAGCAGTAACGCTAGATCGGTTGCGGATTGGGCGGTGAAATTGCCGGTGATCTGGCCCTGACCACCGATGATCGGTGTCTGGATTACCGGGGCTTCGATGATCTTGTGGTCGAGTTCGATTGCAAACAGCTTACCGACGTTTTTGGTCGTGATTTCCGCGAATTTGCGGGCGCCGACGCCGTTGAAGGTGAAATTGACCACCCATTGCCCGGATTGGGGGTCCTGACCGGCCTGCGCGTTGGTGAGATCCGCGCCATCGACCGCGACGCGCGACTGGATCGCCATCGATTGCGTGGGGTCGTTCAGCATCGGCAGGATTTCGACGCCGGGGGGAGGGGTCTTGGTGGCCGGATTCACATTCTGCGCCACCATGTGGAACGTCATATGCGCGGTTTTACCGAGCAGGCGCTTGATCCGGTTGGGGTCCGATACGCCAGGCAACTGGATGACGATCTGATCGGTGCCCTGACGCGCGATCTGGGGGTCGACCACACCAGAGCCATCGATCCGGCGCCCGATGATGGTGATGGACTGAGCGAGTGCTTGGGATTCCTTCGCGATCAGCCCGGCGCGTGAGAGGGTAAGGGTTACTGCACCGGAAGGGGTGATCTTAATGTCGAGATCGGGGGCTCCCCCCGCGGCATCGACCGGATTGATCAGTTTTTCGAGGAGCGGCTTGGTGGCGGCGGCGTCCGACGGTTTGAGCAGATTGAACTGGACCCGCTTGGCCGGGACATTGGCACCGAGATCGGTGTAGCCGATATCGGCTTTAAGCAGCGTGTGGCGGACATCGTCGGTCAGACCGGCGAGTTGCTCCTTGATCACGGCGTTCATGTCGATCTGCATCAGCAGATAGGAGCCACCGCGCAGGTCGAGCCCGAGATGAATCTGCGGCCAGGGGATATCCGGCAGCGGCCGCTTGATCAGGTTCGGCAGAGCGAGCAGCACACCGATCGCGCAGAACAGCACGATCAGAGTGGTTTTCAGGCGCGAGAAATAGAGCATGGCCGGCGTTGGGTCCTTGAACTTGCCACGATGGCGAGGCGGGGGTGGTATGGCGGGGCCGGCCTGCGCGTGCAAGTGTGGCGCAAATGCGGGAGGATCGGGAGCTTATGTTGAAGGTCGGCGTGATCGGTGCGGGGCATTTCGGACGGTTTCATGCGCTCAAGACCGCTGCGGCGGAGCGTGCGGTGCTGGTCGGGCTGCACGATCCTGATGCGGCCCGGGCAGAACAGGTAGCGGTGGAAGCGGGCTGTGCCGCGCTCGGGCTGGATGAATTGATTGCCGCGGCGGATGCGGTGATCGTCGCTTCGCCCGCCGATACGCATTTTTCGATCGCCATGCGCGCGCTGGGGGCAGGGCGGCATGTGCTGATCGAAAAACCGATCGCGGCAACGCTGGACGAGGCGGATGAACTGGCCGCGGCGGCGGCGGTATGTGGAAAGGTGTTGCAGGTCGGGCATCTGGAGCGGTTCTCTGCGGCTCACGGTGCCGTTGCGGCGCGGATGGGACGGCCATTATACATCGAAGCTGTGCGGGTGGCGCCGTTCAAGCCGCGCGGCACTGATGTTTCGGTCATTCTGGATCTGATGATCCATGATCTGGATCTGGTGCTGGCCTTGGTGGGGCAGACGATCGAGAGCGTTGACGCGGTAGGTGCGGCGGTCGCCAGCGCGCATGACGATATCGCCAACGCGCGGGTGCATTTTGCCGATGGGTGCGTGGCGACCATTACCGCAAGCCGGATTTCGTTGAAGACCGAACGGAAAATGCGGATATTTTCGGAAGCGGGATATCTCACGGTCGATTTCGCGGCGAAGAAGCTCACGCTGATCGGGCGGGACCGGGGTATGAAACTGCCGGGTTTCGAGGAATTCGGGCTGGAGACGGCATCGTGGGAGGATCATGACGCGCTGGCGGCGGAACATGCCGCGTTCCATGCAGCCTGTCTTGATGGCGCGCCGGTTCTGGTAGGGGCGGCGGCCGGGCGGTTGGCGTTGGAGGCGGCAATTGCCGTAAGCCGCTCAATCGCGGCCAGCCGGGCGCGTGCGGTCGCCTCAGGATTGATCCGGTGAGAGTACAATGGGCTGCGAGTCGCGCACATGGAGGGAGCGGTGCGCCATCGGTTGGTAAAGTCATTGAATCGTAAACATGTTTTTGAAAATCGCGATCAAAATTTCACTCCGTTGTTGACGGGGTGAAGCCGGGACCGCTAGGTGCTGAGCGTGTCGAACATGACAATTCCGCTACCGACCATTCGAATCCGCGGGCGCTCGTTCATGGCGTTGATCGTGGTGCCCGAGCCACCGTTCGAGGCATGGCTGGCAGCGCTCGACCAGCAGATGGCGCGTTCGGCGGGATTTTTTGTAGACCGGCCGGTCGTGGTCAATCTGGCAGCGATGACCGAGACCGATGACGATCCGGCGACAATTCTGGCTGCGCTGGAGGCTCGCGACCTGCGGATCATCGGGGTCGAAGGGGTCGACATGGCGTTGCTGCGCGGAACGCCGTGGTTCGGCGCGACGTTGGCCGCACCCGGGCGGGAAGGCAGACCGGATAAGTTCATTGAAGTACCGGAGACGATCGAGCCAGTCGGAGTCGAATCAGTTGTCGAACCTGAAGCCGCCACCGTGGAGCGGCGACCTTCGCTTCTGATCAACCGTCCGGTCCGGTCCGGGCAATCAGTCGTTTTCGAGGAGGGCGATGTCACCGTGATCGGGCCGGTGTCGTCCGGGGCGGAGATCATCGCCGGAGGCTCGATTCACGTGTATGGCACCCTGCGTGGGCGGGCGGTGGCCGGGTTGCTCGGCGGGGCCGATGCGCGGATTTTCTGTTCTAAACTGGCGGCGGAACTGCTCGCGATCGACGGGTTGTACCGTACGGCAGATCACTGGGGTCATGGATTGCAGGGCAAAGCCGTGCAGATCTGGCTGGACGACAAGGAATTGCGCCTCGCGGCGCTGGATTAGGGAAGCACGCTATGTCGAAGGTTCTGGTCGTTACATCGGGCAAGGGCGGCGTCGGCAAGACAACGTCATCGGCGGCGCTGGGCGCGGCGCTGGCGCAGGCGGGACAGAATGTCGTTGTCGTCGATTTCGATGTCGGGTTGCGCAATCTCGACCTGATCATGGGAGCGGAGCGGCGGGTGGTGTTCGACCTTGTCAACGTGGTGCAGGGCGACGCCAAGCTCGCGCAGGCGCTGATTCGCGACAAGCGGGTCGAGACGCTGTCGCTGCTCCCGGCTTCGCAGACCCGCGACAAGGACGCGTTGACCCCGGAGGGTGTTGAGCGGGTGATCGGGGAACTACGCGAGAAATTCGACTGGATCGTATGCGACAGCCCGGCCGGGATCGAACGCGGGGCGACGCTTGCGATGCGTCATGCCGATATGGCGGTGGTGGTCACCAATCCTGAGGTCTCCTCGGTGCGGGATTCGGACCGGATCATCGGATTGCTGGATTCCAAGACAGCGCGCGCCGAAGCGGGCGAGACGATGGAAAAACATCTGTTGCTGACCCGCTACGATGCGGCACGGGCGGCGCGTGGCGAGATGCTGAAAGTCGAGGATGTTCTCGAAATCCTGGCGATTCCACTACTGGGGATCATTCCCGACAGTGAGGACGTGCTGAAAGCATCGAATGTCGGCTGCCCGGTCACTTTGCATAATCCGGCATCGGGGCCCGCGCGGGCTTACGCCGAGGCAGCGCGACGCTTGTTGGGCGAAGCGTTGACGGTGACCTTGCCGGTGGAAAAAAAGGGCTTCATGAGCCGGCTGTTTGGGCGGAACGTCGCATGAGCATCTTCAGTTTCTTCTCGCGCTCTCGGAACACGGCACCAGTGGCGCGGGAACGGTTGCAACTGTTGCTCGCTCATGAGCGGGCCTTATCGGGTAAGTCGGATCTGGCAGCAATTCTGCAGGAGGAAATCCTCGCAGTGATTGCCAAGCACATCGCAATCGATCGGGAGAAGGTTAAGGTGAAACTCGACCGGGATGGCACGATATCGACTCTTGAGATCGACATCGAGATGCCGGAGGCGGTCGCGCTTAAGAATTGAGATATCAGGGTTTTTTACCCCCTTTTGCCAAAATGGACGCCGTTTTCGCCGTTGCCCTTGATGACGGTGCGCGCATCGGCTAGACCCCGTTTCACGCGTGGCCCAGGTAGCTCAGTTGGTAGAGCATGCGACTGAAAATCGCAGTGTCGGTGGTTCGATTCCGCCCCTGGGCACCATCTTCTTCTTTCTGGTGAGTGACATGGACGGGATCGAGACTGCAACGGACAGTCTGGAGCGACACCAGCATTTGAAGGAGCATCCCGAGGCGCATCACGCGCGGCGGATGGCGTTGCTGATCGGTATCCTGGCGGCATGCCTTGCGATCTGCGAGATGGGCGAGAAATCAGCGCAGAACGATTACATCGCCAAGCAGATCGCCGTGAGCGATACGTGGGCGTTTTATCAGGCGAAATCGATCAAGGCGGATATCGCGGCGAGTCAGGCCTCGACCTTGGCGGCCATGGCGCGAGGAAACGATCCGGCGGTGGCCGCGCTGGCCGAGGCGGCGCAGGCACATGCCGCCAAGGAGATTTCAGACCCGGCGGGGCGGGAAGGCAAAGCGCAGCTGAAACAGCAGGCTCTGCGCCAGACCGAGGCGCGCGATCATCAATTGGAGCGATACCATTTTCTGGAAATAGCGGTGGGAGCCTTGCAGATTGCCATCGTTCTTGCTTCGGTTTCGGTGGTGACCGAGATCGTCGGCTTTGGGTTCGTCTCGCTCGGGCTGGGTCTCCTGGCGTTTATCGGCGGCATGGCGGTGATGGCGTTGCTTTGATTTTTTGCAGGCATCACCTACCCCCTGTTCAAAGTTTCTGCGAATCGTTACAAGAATCGGGGCTCGCCGATTCGTTCTTGGCGGGTGCGTAGGATTCTTCAACCAGCCGGAAGCCCGGCATCGGTTCGTCCATCATGGCGATGGGGCCGATCAAGAACAGGAAAGGGGCTTCGACCATGTCGAAAGCGTTTCTCGCGGAAGTCATTCAGAAGTCGGCAAACCTCACCGGCGTGGCCTCGAACCGGACCGCGACCGAGCTGATGGAAGCGATCGTCAAGGAACTTAAGAAGAACGGCAAGTTCACTCTGCCGAGTTTTGGAACCTTCACCGTCCGCAAGACCAAGGCGCGAAAGGGCGTCAATCCTCGCACCGGCGAGGAGATCAAGGTGAAGGCGGGTAAGACGGTTCGGTTCAAGGCTTCGCCATCGCTCAAAAAGATGGTCTGATCGGTGGGGTGGTGCCAGATAAAGGCCGGAATTGATCGAGTTGAACGATTGAATATAACGGCCGGATGTAAGTTCGGCTGTTATTTCCGGATTATATAAATTAAAATAGCAAACACCGCCGGGCTGGCTCAGGGACGTTGTCATCCGAGGAATCGTAGGCGTAACATCATTTAGACACGAAATTCTGGCGAGAAATAAAATTTGAAACGTGTCTTTGTTAAAAAATACTCTGTTATCAAAAGTAGAATAAACAAAATGTAAATAGATTGCAACCGATCGGTGCTCCTGATACGTAGTGATTACGCAAGGTTTAGTGCAGGAGCGGACAATGGGTGACATAACTGTAATCTCCGCCGCCATCGGTCGTTCGACGATCGCCGGTACCGTCGGCAAAGGCGACGCCTCCCTCGATTCCGGGGAGCTTGCCGCTGATCGTATTGTCGAAAACGTCACGCCGGAACCATGTGGCCGCTCTCCAGACGCGACGGAAGGGGGCGGCGTCGATCTGACCGTGTGTTTCCTTGAGGGCACCCGATTACTCGGTCTGCATGGCGACATCGCGGTCGAAGATATGGAACCGGGGGATCGGCTGATTACCGACAGCGGCGCAATGCGGCCCGTCAAATGGGTCGGTCGGCGCCTGATCGAAGCCACGCGCCATCCGCGTCCCGAAACAGTCTGGCCGATCCGGATCGAAGCCGGGGCGATCGACCATGGGTGGCCGGAGCGCCCACTCTACCTGTCGCCCGATCACGGCGTCTATCTCGATGGGTGCCTGGTTCCTGCAAAGGCGCTCCTGAATGGCCGGTCGATCATTCAGGAAAAGCGCGATCGGATCATTTATTATCACGTCGAACTCGAGAGCCATGACATTCTGCTGGCGGAATCTCTGCCGGTCGAATCCTATCTCGATACCGGCCATCGCGACTTCTTCGAGAACGGGACCGGCGCGATGGTTCTGCATCCGCACCTGACGCAGACGACCCGCATGGCCGGCTGTGCGCCATTCATCGATGACGGCGATGGCCTCGACCGGATCAGACAGCGCCTGATGGATCGGCTTCCAGCGTTGCAGCGCAGCGCCGACTGCCGTCTGCGCGCACTGCGTAACTCGGTCGAACTCCCGGTGACCGCGATTGACCAGTTGAACTTTCGGGTTGACCTAGCCGATAGTCAGGGCGATCTCGTTCTTCTCTCGAACGCTATGGTGCCGGCTGAGTGCGATGCAGCCTCACGCGATCGCCGCCGACTCGGGATTGATGTTGCATCGCTCGAAGTCGAGACCGTGGCGGGTAACCGGAGGATCGCCCTTTCCGACCGGTCGCTGCGCTCGGGATGGCACAACGATGAATTCACCCATCGCTGGACCAATGGGGAGGCGGTGATTCCCGCAGCGATGCTCGAAGGCGGCCATGCTCTGTCGATCCGGCTGAACGAAACGGCGCGATACGTGGTCGATCCTGCAGCCGAGCGCAATGCATCCCGCGGCGCCGATCTGGTCATGACCCGCCAGATGAGTGCCCTGCGCCAGCTCGGGTTACTAGAATAGCCGGACTCGTCGGGCTCGTCGCCTCCTGCGTCATAGCGACGTGCGCGGAGCTTTCGCACCTTCGATCGACGGATCGATCGTGACCAACGCTCCAGATCGCCATTGCTGCAGCGTGGCGAAGCTCGCGCGGTTTTGGCCGTCGGCATCGAAATCGACCCCCCAACCGTTCGCCAACGCACCGCGCTTGCGTTTGAGTGCGGTCAGTGCCGCTCCAAGACTCCGGCCCTGATCGAGGGCGGTAATGACGAGCATGGTCCCCACGTAAGTCGTGAGGCTGATGCTGCTGTGCGGCGGCGTTGCATAGCGATCGCGGTATGCCCGCAAAATCGCCTGCGCGGGTTTATCATAAAGCGGTGCATCGACGACCATGGTATGCTCGATGCGATGACCAAGAGCATCACCGATTGCCGACATGCCATATCCGCTTCCGGCGCCGATGATCATGCGCGGTCGCCATGCCGCGATCGCCAGGGCTTCGTAAAGCAGTATGACGTGCTCCGGTTGCCCGGCATGGATCAGTAAGTCGATTCGGGCGCGCTGCATCCGCTCGACCTGATTGGAAAGGTCCAGCTTGTCCGAAGCATACCCCATCACGAGCAGGACCGGGAGCTTCGCCTGCTTCGCCTGGGCGAGCATAGATGCGGCAAAGGCCCCATCGGTGGCACCGTCATCGAACAGGAGAGCCACGCGCAGCGTCCCAGGGGCGCGATGCCATGCCGGCGCCAGCAGGCCCGTAATTGCTGCAATGGTACGAATTGCGAGATCGGTCGTCGTAAGCCCCGTACGATGGAGCATTTTGAACCCGCGTGTGGTGATCGCATCGGCTGGCGCATCGAGTTCGACGTAGGGGATGTTCGCAAGTTCCGCAGCCGCCGTCGCTGCAAAAGAGCGGGATGAGGACATTGTCCCGAGGCAGGCGGTCGGCGGGGTTGAGGCTGCCAGGGCAGCGATGCTCTTCGTGGGGTCTGCCGCGTCGGCACGGATCAGCCGGATAGGGTTCGGCCGAGACCGATTGGCGGTATCGAGGGCAAGAGTCACGCCGCGCCATGCCTCGTCACCTGCAAGCGCTTCCGGACCTGAACTGGGAAACAATCCGCAGAGGGTTGGTTGAGACGGGGGCGACGGAGCCTTTGCGCCACCGGCGGCGATCGCGCGCTCCGGGGAGACCGCTACGGCAGCGAGACCGGCAAACCCCGCACCGATCAGAGAGCGACGATCTAGCCGGGAACCGTAAGGTGAATGTGGGGGCGGTGGTGCGGTCATGCTGCCTATATCGGTCATGCTGCCTATATATAGAGTGTGTTCGCGAGAGCGATGGGTGCCGACCCGTGCCGGTCGTCTCGCGCATTATCATGAATCAGGAGCCTCGCCATGAGCATTCCCGCCGAGATGCGTCATATCACCTTCAATCAACCAGGCGGTCCGGACGTGCTGTATCTGACCACCGGGCCGGTGCCATCGCTGCGGCCCGGCGAAATCCTCATCAAGGTGGCGGCTGCCGGGGTGAACCGACCTGACATCCAGCAACGTAAAGGTGCTTATCCACCGCCGCCCGGTGCGAGCCCCATTCTTGGACTGGAGGTTGCCGGGGAGGTGGTGGCCTGTGGGCCAGGGGTTACAATCTGGAATCGCGGCGATCATGTCACGGCTCTGTGCAATGGCGGCGGATACGCCGAATTTGTCGCCGTGCCGGCTGGACAGTGCCTGCCTTGGCCCGCTGGCTTCGATGCGGTTCAGGCGGCCTCCCTTCCCGAGACTTTCTTTACCGTTTGGGCCAATTTGTTCCAACTCGGACGACTCGTGCCCGGAGAGACGGTTCTGGTTCACGGCGGAACGTCCGGGATTGGCGTGACTGCAATTCAACTGGGCGTCGCCTTCGGCGCGGAGATGTACGCAACCGCCGGATCGGGTGCGAAGTGCGCAGCCTGCCTCGAATTGGGTGCGACTGGCGCCATCAATTATCGGGAGGCTGATTTCCTGTCCGACATCAAGGAAATGACCCAGGGAGCCGGAGTCGATGTGATCCTCGACATGGTCGGTGCGCCTTATGCGCAGCGCAATCTTTCCGCCCTCAAGCGGGACGGCAGGCTGGTGCAGATTGCGTTCATGCAGGGAAACGTGGCGCAGGAGTTCGACCTGCTGCCGATCATGATCAAGCGGCTCACCGTCACGGGATCGACGATGCGGCCCCGCACCGCTGCGGAAAAAGCGGCGATTGCGACCCAACTTCACGAAACCGTGTGGCCGTGGTTGGAGGCAGGCCGCGTCCGACCCGTCATAGCGGAAACTGCTTCGTGGGAGATTGTATCAAAAATGCATCAAGTGATGGAAAATAGCTCTCACGTCGGCAAAATTATTCTAAAAATCAGTTAGAGAGAATTTGGTCCGGATCATTAAAATCGGAGACTTTTGCGCGAGAGTTAGGGAATCTGCACTAACTCTGGCCGACTATCGAACCCGATTGTGCGCTGCAGGAAACGTAATGATCTGGAAGGGAGGCTTTCCGTTACCGGCAAGGGGTTGCCCGAAAATGAGGCATATATTGCGGTTTTCTGGTGCTGGTTAGTCTGGGTGCCATCAGAAGTTAATAAATGACCGTGAAGTTTTCCTTGCTTTGCAGCATCGGGTCAGTTATCTGGAAACCATAAATTAAGTTTTTGGAGGCTTCCCGATGAGTAGTTCCGTTACGGTTGTAGGCGGTGTCAACAACACGACGATTTCAGGCACTGTCAGTGTCCCGGTGTCGGGCCTTTCGACGTCTGCATTGACCAGCCTGCAATCGTCGCTGAGTGCTCTCAGTCTCAGCGTAGCTGGTGGAACTGAAGGTCTGACCAACAGTGATCTCGCGAATGGTTCGGTCTACGGCTCCACTGTTTCCGGCACCGGCAATCTCCTCGTCCTGTCCAACACCGATTCGGTGGGGGCAACGACGGCGGGTTCGGTTTCGAATGTCGTCGGTGTATCGAGTATCTACAGTTCAGTTGTGGTGCAGGCTCCCGGCGCATTGACGCTCAATGGCAGTGGCGCAACTAACGCCAATTATCTTCTCGGGGCATCGAGTAACGTCGATCTCTTCACCGGCACTGGCATGAACAGTGTTGTCGCGGCCGGTGGGACTGATACAATCAATATGCTCGGTAACACTGCCGTTACGGTCAGCGCCGGTGAGGATACCGTCAAAACATATGCCGGTTCGAACACGGTCGTCGCGACAGGTTCTGCCTCAGTCTACGCGGGAACACCGACCGGCTATGCCGGCAGTGTCGATTTCATCAACGGGTCGGTTGCCGGCTCAATGAATGCCGGTGCTGGTAAGGCCACGGTATTTGGCGGTAACGGCGGCGGCACGTTCATCGGCGGTACTTCCGGCAGTAACTCGCTGGTCGGCGGCAACGGCAGCGTCTTCCTTGTCGGCGGCGGCAACAATGACACATTGGTGGCCGGCGGCGGTGGCGCGACAAGCTCGAGTGGTGCCAATTATCTCTTCGCCGGTTCGGGCAATGAGACGCTTATGGCGACGTCGGTTACGGGCACCAACCTTTTCGCCGCGGGCAGCGGAACGGACGTCATGATGGGTTCCGGTAAGGACACCCAGTATTTCTTCGGGTCGACTGGTTCGGCAACCATGACCGGCTCGACCATGACGGGTTCGTCGAACATCTTTTTCTTCGGAACCTCCGGCAATTCCGGCGGCAACGACGTGATCACGAATTTCGGCAAGACCAGTCAACTGTTCGCGGTCGACGGCACCAACATTGCCGCGATCACTCAGGTTACCACAAGTGGCTCGCCGGGAGCGTTGGTCACTCTGAGCGACGGTACGCACATCACCCTGACCGGTGTTTCTGCGGCAAGCATCCAAGGCTCGATCGGTACGAGTTCGATCGCCTGATATCTGCAATCGATATAACGGCAAAACCCGGGACATCGTCCCGGGTTTTTTTTTGGTCACGGATCAACGCGTCGATAGGTTTCGCCCCGTATCATCACTTTCGCAACGCCATCTTTATCGGCCCCTCACTACGGCCGTGAACGAATTGGTCGACCATGGGGTTGCCGCTGTTCATCACCGACGCGGCATCGCCTTGCCAGATCAATTTACCGTCGAGCAGCATGGCGATCCGATCGCCAATCCGAGCCGCGCTCGCCATGTCATGGGTGATTGCAATCGAGGTGGATCCAAGGCGCTTGACGCAATCGACGATCAGGCCGTCGATCACCGCGCCCATGATCGGGTCGAGACCGGTGGTCGGTTCGTCGAAAAACATGATCGAGGGTTCGGCTGCGATCGCACGGGCGAGGGCAACCCGCTTCTGCATGCCGCCCGAGAGTTCGGCGGGGGAAAGATCGCCCACACTCGCATCGAGCCCGACTTGCGAGAGCACTCGTGCCGCGACAGTACGCGCTTCCGAACGGGTCACCTTGCCCCGGGCCAGAAGCCCGAACGCAACGTTCTCCCATACCGTGCGACTATCGAACAAGGCGCCGTTCTGAAACAACATGCCGATCTGATCACGCAATACCCGGGCACGCGCCGGCTTTGCCTTCAAGACGTCTTCGCCGTCGATCAGGATTTCACCCGCATCCGGCCGGATCATGCCCAGAATGCATTTCAGAAGCACGGATTTTCCCGTGCCGGACCCGCCGATGATAACCATGCCGGTCCCCGGCATTACATCGAGGTCGATGCCGTCGAGCACGCGTTTGGCACCGAATGCCTTTTTCAGGCCGCGGATGCGAATTTTTGGTTGAGTTGCGGGGGATTGGCTCATGGCGCGACTGACGCCTCCAGTTTGATGTCCGGTGCGCGCCGACGCGATCGTCGCATGAGCGCCATAAAGATGGGTTGATCGCCGTCGATGATGATTATGCTCAGGGGGTGAAGAAGGCCTGGGTCAAGACATAATCGAAAGCAAGGATCATGATGGAAGCGGAGACCACGGCGGCAGTGGTTGCGCCGCCGACGCCTTGCGCACCGCCGCGTGAGCGATAGCCATGGAAACATCCCATCAACGCGATGATGAAGCCGAACACGGCTGATTTGATCAATCCCGAAACCACGTCCGCCGCTTTAAGATAGCTCAACGTATCCTGTAGATACGCGGTCGGGTCGAAGCCGAGCCGTACCGTTGATACCAGAAAGCCGCCTGCCACCCCCAGAATATCGGCGACGACAACCAGCAACGGCAGCGCGATCACGCCGGCGAGGAGTCGTGGTGTCACAAGGTAGCGCATCGGATCGGTCGAAAGCGTCGAGAGCGCATCGATCTGGTCGGTGACGCGCATGGTCCCCAGTTCGGCTGCCATGGCGGAACCGGCGCGGCCGGCAACCATCAACCCGGCCAAAACCGGTCCGAGTTCCCGCGTAAGCGACAAGACGACGACGCTTGCGATTACACTCGAACTGTCGAACCGGGAGAACCCGACATAGCTCTGCAGTGCCAGTACCATACCCGTGAACACAGCGGTCAGGGCCACCACGGGCAGGCTGAAAAAACCGATCTCCATCAAGGCCCGCCCGAAATTACGCAAATAGAATGGCGGGCGAAATAAACCTGCCAGCGCCGCGACAGTGAATATCGCCAGTTCGCCAAGCAGAGTGATGATGGAAAGGACAAATCGGCCGAGCGTGGCCACCGGATCGAGCACGAGGTTCATGTGTTGATTATACCGATTTTGCGACGCGCCGATAGCGGCGCCCCAGGCTGGTCAGAATCTCGTAGCCGATCGTGCCGGCTTCGGTCGCGATATCGTCGATTCCGTGGTTGGGGCCGATCAACTCGATAGCGTCGCCCACCAAGATATCCGGATAATCGGTGACATCGAATGTCAGCAGATCCATCGAGATCCGGCCGACGGACCGAATGCCGCGGCCCTGATGCTGTGCAACAAGGCGGCCGGCCAAGGCCCGGGGCATGCCGTCGGCGTAACCGACTGCGATAGTGGCGATCCGGGAGGGGCGCATTGCCTGCCAGCTCGCATCATAGCCGACCGTCTCTCCGGCCTCGATGGCCCGAACCTGCACGATCGGAGCTGCGAGATGGACGACGGGACGCATCGGATTGGCCGAGCCCGGTGTCGGATTACCACCGTACAGCGCGATCCCCGGACGTGCGAGATCGGAGGCGAAATCCGGGCCGAGAAACAGCCCCGCAGAGTTCGCAAAACTCGTTCTGAGTCCTGGAAACGAAGCAGCCACTGCTGCGAAGCGTTTGGCCTGGATTTCTGTTTCGGCAGCTTCGGGGCGTTCCGCCGAAATGAGGTGACTCATGACGTATTGCAGGGAAGCGCCTCCAATACGCTCCGGTTCGGTAACAAGCCGGGCGAGATCGGCGCTGTCGACTCCGAGGCGGTTCATCCCGGTGTCCACGTGAAGCAGAGCCGGAAACCGCCTGTCCGATTTATGCGCGGCATCACTCCACCGGATTGCGTCGGCCAGGGAGTTCAAAGCGGGGATCAGGCTATGGCCGGCGAAATCGCGTTCGGCACCCGGCGGACATCCGTTCAGCACCGCGATCCATGCGGTTGGCAGCACGCTACGGAGTGCCGCGCCTTCATCTGCGGTCGCGACGAAAAATCGTCGGCATCCGGCTTGTGCAAGAGCGGGTCCAATCAGGGCCGCACCAAGACCGTAGGCATCCGCCTTCAATACGGCGGCGGTCTCGCCGGCGTGGCGTGCGGCGAGACGCGACCAGTTCGCGATCACCGCACCGACATCGATCGTAAGAGTCGGCGCAAACATCCGGTCAGGCAGGCTCAGGCGGCATTACGAAACAGATGTTTTCGCTGCCGGTATTCCTCGACATGTCGATCGAAACAGGCGCGCACGGCCTCGGCATCGCCATATTTCCGTTCGAGCGACCGAAGCGTGAAATGAACCTGCGCCATCGTCTGAAAATAGCCCATGAACAGGTAGTTCACTCCCGCACCGGCCACCGCGCCGACGACCGGAACCATCGAGGCCAGCACCTGATCGGACATCACGACCGAAAACCGCGAGGCCACGGTTCGCAGAAAAATCGAGATCGGTGCATGGGTCATGGCGCCGCGCACCGCCCAGTAGCTCGCCTCGATATCCTCGTTTTCATCACGGATGGTGCCGAAACCGAACACTTCGAGGCAGGCGCGGCGGGTTTCGAAATCATCGAGATCCTCGCCATGGCTGCGGGCGATTTCGGCAATCGAGCGGAACATCATCGTCATCGTGAAGGGAATGTCGGCAAGTCCCAACACGCCCCCCGATAACCCGGACAGCGCCCCGCTCACCGCAACCGCATTTCGGTAACGCTGTTCGGGCGCGACACCCACATGCTTGCCCGCCAGCCCGAAACGCGACGCGCTGAGCAGCGACCACATGGCTTCAGAGGCATATTCCTCGACCGCGCGCCGACCATTCGGCGCAATCCAGTTGATCGCCCGCTCGACCGCACTGCCTGCGGTACGACCCACCCGGTTGAGCGCGCGGGTGAACAGACCGCGCGAGGCGACGAAGCGGGCGGCCGCCTGATCGACCAGAAGGCGGTCAGCCTCTGAAAAACCTGCGCAAGCGTTGTTGCCGATCATTGTCGCCATAGGGTGGAGTCCTTTTTCCCGATCCGAGATTATTCATGTTGGGTGTCCAGATCGGCAAATCGAGTAAATTCGGCTTCAAAAAATAACTGGATCGTCCCGGTGGGCCCATGTCGCTGCTTGGCAAGCAGCAATTCCGCCTTGTTGTGAACCAGTTCCATCTTGCGTTGCCAGTCATCCAACGCCGTCTGGAAATCGGCGTCCTTCATGTCGGTCGGCTTGGGCATGCGCATCTGCAGATAGTATTCGTCGCGATAAACGAACATCACCGCATCAGCATCCTGCTCGATCGTGCCCGACTCCCGAAGGTCGGACAGTTGAGGCCGCTTGTCCTCGCGGGATTCGACGGCGCGCGACAGCTGCGACAGGGCCAGCACCGGTACGACCAGTTCCTTGGCGATCGCCTTGAGACCCTGGGTGATCTGGCTGATTTCCAGCACCCGGTTGTCCGGTTTGGTCCCGGCGGCGGGTCGCATCAACTGGAGGTAATCGACCACGATGAGCGCAAGCCCGCGTGTGCGCTTGAGTCGACGGCAGCGCGTCCTCATGGCGGAAAGGGTGATTGCCGGGGTATCGTCGATCACCAGCGGCAGGCGCGAAATCCGCCGTGACACGGCGACAAAATTGTCGAAATCCTTCTGGCCGATCTCGCCCCGCCGGATACGATCCGAGGAAACCCGCGCTTCTTCGGCGAGCAAGCGGGTCGCGAGTTGCTCGGCGCTCATTTCGAGCGAAAAAATCACCACTGCCTGCTTGGCCTCGGCGTTGGCATTATCCACCCGTGCCTCATTCAGGAGAGCCTGGGCCGCACCGTAGGCAATCTTGGTCGCCAGAGCGGTCTTGCCCATGCCGGGGCGTCCGGCGAGAATCAGCAAATCGGAGGGGTGGAGGCCGCCGGTTTTGTTGTCGAGGTCGGTCAGTCCGGTGGTCAGTCCCGACACCTTGCCGTCGCGCTCGAACGCCTTGGCTGCCGTATCGATTGCCATGGTGAGTGCGGTCTCGAAGCTCATCGCGCTGCCTTCGGCGCCGCCGCGAGTTGCCAGATCGAACAGCGCCTGCTCCGCCGCCTCGATCTGCGATGAACCGTCGAGTTCGGGTTCGGCCCCGAAGGCGCGGTTGACGGTCACTTCGCCGAGATCGATCAGCTGGCGCCTGATCCAGGCATCATAGATCGTCCGACCGTAATCCCCGGCATTGATGATGCCGACCATGGCCGATAGTAGCTGCGCGAGATAGGCGGGACCGCCGACTTCATCCAGCAGGCCGGAATGTTCGAAGGTCGAGCGCAGCGTCACCGGATCGGCCAGTTGCCCGGCTTCGATGCGCCGGGCGATCGCCTCGAAAATCCGCCCATGCACGGCGTCGGCGAAATGCTCGGGAGCGAGGAACTCCGAGACCCGCTCATAAGCCTTGTTGTTGGCAAGTAGGGCTCCAAGCAAGGCCTGCTCGGCCTCGAGATTGGCCGGGGGCTGGCGTTGGGACAGGCCGAACAGCGGGGGATCAATGGCATTCATCATGCCCATATTACCCATCCCCGGGCGATCAAGACAGACCCGTGATCCTCTGAGTCGGGAGAAAAGGGTGGATAACTCGCGGCAGGCGCGGCCGAGACCGGGCGCGACTGCGGATGAGAATTAACTCTTCCATAATTTGTTGGAGGCATAATACCGGAATGGCATCGAATCATGAACCGGAATGATCTGTACGATCGCAAGAGCGCGGTGCGTGGGGGGCTGCAGGTTGCCGAAGCAATGAAACGGTCGATGATCCTACGACAATGGGTAGCTGGCAATCTGATCAGGTTGATGATGAACGTGCTGACAAGCATGGATGAGCGCAATCATCCGATCGAGGTGCGGGAGTCACTCATCAACGCCCTCTTTGGGCGGATCGCCAACGTCCTGCTGGTCGGCGTTGCCGGGTTCGGGTGTGGCGTGTTCAGCTTCGAGCGAAGCGGTGCAATTCTGCCGCTTTGGTGCGGTGGTCTCGGGTTCGGCTTCGTTGTCGCCCGGGCAACTCTGATCAGGCAGTTTCAGCGGCAACTGGTCAAACCTGATGGACGCGGGCTCGACCGATTGACGGTCGGTTTCGGAATTCTCGCCATCGCCTCGTCACTATGCTGGGGCATCCTGTGCTTCGACTGTCTCGCTCTCTCCGGGGACCCGGTACTGTATACCATGGTGCTTGTAACCACGGTCGCTTCGGCGGGTGGCGTGGCAGCCCGCAATGCCGGAGCACCGCGAATTGCCAAGCTTCAGTTGCTCACGAGCCTGGTACCGATCATGGCCGGTGCACTGTTTGCCAATGACGATGCCTATAGTTTTCTGCTGCTGCTGATACCGGCTTTGCTCTATGGGCTCTTTGAACTGATCGCTGAGATCAACCAGCAACTCGTTCAATCATTTCGATCCGAACTCAAGCTGTCGAGGATGTCGAATATCGATCACCTTACCGAGATACCCAACCGGCGTCAGTTCGCAAGCCAGTCGGCGGCTGCGCTGGCGACATGCCGCGATCTACGCCAGCCACTTTCCGTGATGATGATCGACGTCGATTTTTTCAAAGCGTTCAACGACAATTACGGGCACCAGGCAGGAGATCGCTGCCTTCAGCAAGTCGCCCGCGTGCTGCGTGATAATCTCCGCCACGAGGGCGATCTGGTCTCGCGCTACGGGGGCGAGGAATTCGCGGTGTCATTGCAGAATGCGACCGAGACGGAGGCTGAATCCGTTGCCGCGAGATTGTGCGGCGCTATCGCTGCCGCAGCAATAGCGCATCGGCATCGGGACGATGCGATCGACATCGTGACCGTCAGCATCGGGGTGGTCGCGAGCGACCGGTCGTTCGAAGGCATCGATCAACTGGTCAACGCGGCGGACAAGGCGCTTTACGCCGCCAAACGCAGCGGCAGAAACAAGGTTGTCGTTGCTCGGCACGCGTATCCGCCCGATCTCGCTGTCGTATGATCAGGTGACGACGCGTCCTTCGAGTGGATAAGCCGGGTCGGTGTAGCCTGGAGTTGAAGGGTGACCCGGCGGAACCAGACGGTCGACCAGCGCTTCGTCTTCGGCGGTGAAACGATAGGTCAATCCGCCCTGGTAGTCGTCCCACTGCGCTTCCGTGCGGGGACCAGCGATGGGTGCGGTAATCAGGCGGTTGTTGAGCACCCAGGCGATCGCAAACTGTCCGGGCGTGATGCCGCGTTCAGCGGCATGCGTTACGATGGTTTGCGCGATGTCGAGACTTTCCCTGCGAAATTCGGTTTCCATGATGCGCTTGTCGCCCCTCCCCGCGCGGCTGTCTGCAGCAGGCGCCGCGTTGGGGGCATATTTGCCGGTCAACACGCCGCGCGCCAGTGGACTATACGGGGCCACCCCGATGCCGAAATGGGCGCAAGCAGGCAGGATCTCGACTTCGGGCATCCGGTTCAATGCGTTGTAATAGGGTTGGCTGACCACCGGGCGCGCAATACCGATATCGTCGCATAGGCGGCAGATCTCGGCGATCCGCCACGCTCTGACATTGGACACTCCGAAATGACGGATCGCACCGGTCCTGATCAGATCTGCAATGGCGCCGATAGTCTCAGCGAGAGGTGTCGCCGGATCTTCACGATGAATATAGAGGATATCGATCGTCTCGGTCTTGAGACGCCTAAGGCTGTCGTGCACAGCCCGGAATGCGTGTACCCGGGACAGGCCGCGATCGTTGGGTCCCGGGCCGACCGCATTGGCGAATTTCGTCGCCAGTACCCACTGGCTCCGGTTTGACGCGATTGCGCGACCGGTGATTTCTTCGGAGCGGCCGCTATTATAGACGTTTGCGGTGTCAATAAAATTGATGCCCTGGTCAGCGGCCCGATCAATGATCCGCCGCGCTGTCGCCTCATCGGTCGCGCCGCCGAACATCATCGTACCGAGGCAAAGCGGTGACACCTTCAGTCCTGAGCGGCCGAGGTTGCGGTATTGCATCGTGCTGTCCTCATATTGCTGGTTCAAGTCCCTCATGTCCGTGAAGCCCGACGCTCCGACAAGGGGTGGATCGCGGACCACCCATGCTCATATGGGTGAAAGCATCGTGCAAAGGATCAATCACGTATGGAATACGTCAAACTGGGCCACACCGGCCTTGATGTCTCACGGATCTGCCTGGGTTGCATGAGTTATGGTGTTCCCGATCGCGGCCCGCACGCCTGGACGCTCGACGAAGCCACCAGTCGCCCCTTCATCAAGGCGGCGCTCGAAGCCGGTATTAACTTCTTCGACACTGCCAACGTTTATTCCGATGGCACCAGCGAGGAAATCGTCGGGCGTGCTCTGAAGGATTTCACAAGCCGTCACGATGTGGTGATCGCGACCAAGGTGAATGGCCGGATGCACAAGGGGCCCAATGGTGCCGGGCTGTCGCGCCGCGCGATCATGGCCGAAATCGATAACAGCCTGCGCCGCCTCGGCACCGATCATGTCGATCTCTACCAGATCCACCGCTGGGATTATCGCACCCCGATCGAGGAAACTCTCGAAGCGCTGCATGATGTCGTGAAAGCCGGCAAGGCCCGCTATATCGGTGCATCCTCGATGTACGCTTGGCAATTTGCCCAGGCATTGGCAATCGCCGAACGCCACGGCTGGACTCGTTTCGTCAGCATGCAGAATTACGTCAATTTGCTCTATCGCGAGGAAGAACGGGAGATGTTGCCACTCTGCCGCGCCGAAGGCATCGGCGTGATCCCGTGGAGTCCGTTGGCTCGCGGTCGCCTTACCCGCGACTGGGATACCAGTAGCGCGCGCTCCGAAACCGACGAATTCGGCAAAACCCTCTACGCCGGCACCCAGGACGCCGATCGCAAGGTCGTCGAAGCGGTCGCAGCCGTGGCGGGTGGGCGCGGCTTGTCGCGCGCTCAGATTGCCCTGGCCTGGGTCCTGGGCAAACCGGGCATCACATCGCCGATCATCGGAGCCACCAAAATCGAGCATCTGAATGACGCCGTCGCTGCGGTGAAAATCAAGCTGAGCGAGGACGAGATCGTTCGCCTTGAGGCACCCTACGTGCCTCATCAAGTGGTTGGTTTTTCCTGACCAATTGACCAATCTGGCAGAATTCGATAATTCATTGTTTATGGAATTATCGAATTCATTGGCAGATCATTCATCCGCCGACGCGACTTGGATGGTCACCGCGCTGGCCGCCCTTGCCCACCAGCATCGTCTGGCCGCGTACCGCTTGCTGGTCGAGGCCGGCCCGCCTGGGATGGCGGCGGGAGACATCGCCGCGCGGATAGGTGTCGCCCCCTCTTCGTTGACGTTTCATGTCCAATCCCTGTTGCGAGCTGGCATCGTCACCCAGCGCCGCGCAAGCCGTCAGATCATCTACGCCGCTGATTTCGCCGCCATGAACGCGTTGATTGGCTTTCTGGTCCGGAATTGCTGCGGTCAGGACGAGGCGTCCTGTACGCCAGTCTGCAATCCCGCGCGTCCCGCATCAACGATCACTGTGATCCCTCGATCCGCATGAATGTCGCCATTTACCACAATCCTGCCTGCGGCACCTCGCGCAACGTGCTTGGCTTTATCCGGGAAGCGGGCATCGAGCCCACGATCATCGAATATTTGAAAACCCCGCCCACCCGCGCCGAACTGATCGAACTGATCGCCCGTATGGGTATCCCGGTCCGCGCCCTGCTGCGTGAGAAGGATACGCCCTATGCCGAACTAAGGCTTAATGACCTGTCCCTGACCGACGACGCGTTGCTCGACGCCATGATGACCCACCCCATTCTGATCAACCGACCCATCGTGGTCACGCCGACCATGGTTAAACTCTGCCGCCCCTCGGAGACGGTTAAATCCCTCCTGTCCTGAACGACCGGACATTCTTCGGGTCTTTCTTCCAGGAAAACGATTATCGCCAAGGTCCCATGCTCGCTCTCGCGCTCTTCATCGCCACCCTGATATTCGTCATCTGGCAACCACGCGGCCTCGGCATCGGCTGGAGCGCCATGGCTGGCGCGTTCGTCGATCTTGCACTCGGCGTCGTCCACTGGCGTAATATTCCCACCGTATGGCACATCGTCTGGAACGCGACCTTCACTTTTGTCGCCCTGATCATCATTTCGCTCCTGCTTGATGAAGCCGGGTTGTTCCGGTGGGCAGCACTTCATGTCGCCCGCTGGGGTCGCGGACGCGGTCGCATTCTGCTGCCGCTGATCGTCCTGCTCGGTGCGGCCATTGCCGCCGTGTTTGCCAATGACGGCGCCGCCCTGCTGCTCACCCCGATCGTGATGGCGATCCTGGTCAGTCTCGAATTCCCACCCGCCGCCGCGCTCGCCTTCATCATCGCAACCGGCTTCGTCGCCGATACCACCAGCCTGCCTCTGGTGATCTCTAATCTGGTCAACATCGTCAGCGCCAATTTTTTCAAAATCGGCTTCACCCGCTACGCGACGGTGATGGTCCCGATTGATGTTGTGTCGCTGATCGTGACCCTCGCGGTTCTAGGCACGATGTACCACCGTACTGCGGACCGAACCTATGTCGTTGCAGCACTCGATGTCCCTGCATCCGCCATCCGCGATCCGCTGGTGTTCCGGGCCGCCTGGCCGGTTCTACTACTGTTGTTGGCTGCATATTTTATTACGGCACCGTTCGGTGTGCCGGTTTCCTTTGTCACGGTCATCGGCGCCGTCGCACTGTTGGCTATCGCCGGGCGCCTGGGCACTCGTAGTGCTCCAGTCATCGATATCCACCGGGTCCTGCGCGGTGCGCCCTGGCAGGTCGTGATCTTCAGCCTCGGAATGTATCTGGTAGTGTATGGCCTGCGCAATGCCGGGCTCACCAACGACATCGCCCGGGCGCTCCGGTTGTTCGCAGCGCATGGCATATGGACAGCCTCGTTCGGTGCCGGCATTCTGGCTGCCCTGTTGTCATCGATCATGAACAACATGCCGAGCGTGCTGGTCGGCGCATTGGCCATCAACCATCTGCCACACGTCGCCCCGCCTATTCGCGAGGCCATGATTTACGCGAATATCATCGGCTGCGACCTTGGCCCGAAATTCACCCCGATCGGCAGCCTTGCCACCCTGCTATGGCTTCATGTGCTCGCGCAAAAGGGGACCACCATCACATGGGGAAAATACATGAAGATCGGCCTGCTCATCACCCCGCCTGTCCTGATCGCCACTCTCACAGCGCTCGCCCTGTGGTTGCCGATCGTGGGATCAAGTACCCATGGATGATCTGCCCGCCTTGCTGCCCGATCTCCTCAATCCGCCCGATTTCGCGCACCTCGAACCTGCGGTGCGCGCCATTCATAAGCCCCGAGTCCTGCTGCTTTACGGCTCGCTGCGCACCCGATCCTATTCCCGCCTGCTGATTGAGGAAGCCGCCCGCCTGCTCGATTTCATGGGGGCAGAAACCCGCATTTTCGACCCGCGTGACCTGCCCGTGACCAACACTGTTCCACCCGACCATCCCAAGGTGCAGGAACTGCGCAACCTGTCGGTCTGGTCCGAGGCCCAGGTCTGGTGCAGCCCGGAAATGCACGGCGCGATTACCGGGGTGATGAAAAACCAGATCGACTGGATCCCGCTGGAACTCGGCGCTGTCCGCCCGACCCAGGGTCGCGTCCTCGCCGTGATGCAGGTCTCGGGAGGATCGCAGAGCTTTAACGCCGTCAACACACTCCGCCTGCTCGGACGCTGGATGCGGATGGTCACCATCCCCAATCAGTCGAGTGTCGCGAAGGCCTACGAACAATTCGACGAGTCCGGCCGGATGCTGCCCTCTCCGTATTACGACCGTGTGGTCGACGTCATGGAGGAACTGCTCCGATTCACCTGGTTGCTGCGCGATCGCACTGCCTATCTCGTCGACCGTTACAGCGAACGGAAAGCCTCCCAGCGCCACGATCTTCTTCGCTTGTGAAGCCGATCTCCGCACAATAAGGGGCATAATGTATCAATCGGCTTTGTCGATCCGCACTGCGCGAGTGTGCGGCCAATTATCCGGAGTCAGCCTGAGACGGCGTTCGGGACTCCGGGTGCGGCTTTGAGCCTGTCATACCCATCATCTGGCCGCCTACCTCGGTCGTCGTGTGATCCATCATCGTCAGCGCGCGCTGGAAAACCATTAGAGAGGGCAAGGCCAAGAGCCCCAGTCCGATCAGGCCAAAATCCCGGCCTTCCTGGGGCGGGAATCGACTTGACTCTGCCGCAGTCGCCTCTTAAGGGTTGCGCCTCAGCGAGACGCGGGGCGTTCCGGTCGCGCCGTTCATTATTCTCATGCTTGCGGCGCCGTCGCTCACAGGGGTGACTTAGGTTGCGGGTCTGGGTTGCCGCAGGTGGAGTATTCTCCGCCCTGCGGTGTTTGTATGAGCGCGCGACGGGTGGCGCCGGCGAGACGGATTTAGGCCAGAAGGACGACGAGTGCATGCCGACTATCAATCAGTTGATCGCCAAGGGGCGTGAAGTTCGGGCCAAGCGCAACAAGGTGCCGGCGCTGCAGAACTGCCCGCAGAAGCGCGGTGTTTGCACCCGCGTTTATACTACGACCCCGAAGAAGCCGAACTCGGCGTTGCGTAAGGTTGCCAAGGTGCGTCTGACCAACGGTTACGAGGTAGTGAGTTACATTCCGGGTGAGGGGCATAATCTGCAGGAGCACTCGGTGGTGCTGATCCGTGGTGGTCGCGTGAAGGATTTGCCGGGCGTGCGTTATCATATTCTGCGTGGCGTGCTCGATACCCAGGGCATTGCCAAGCGTCGTCAGCGTCGTTCGCTGTATGGCGCGAAGCGGCCGAAGTAAGGAGAGAGTTCGTGAGCAGACGTCATTCCGCGACCAAGCGCGAGGTTTTGCCCGATCCGAAATTCGGAGACGTGGTGATCAATCGCTTCATGAACGTACTGATGTACGATGGCAAGAAATCGGCCGCTGAGAGCATTGTTTACGGCGCGCTCGATAGTTTGAAGAAGCGGGGCGGCAACAACGCCGATCCGGTTCGGATGTTTCACGAGGCGTTGGATAATGTGAAGCCAGCGATCGAGGTGCGGTCGCGCCGGGTTGGTGGTGCGACGTATCAGGTTCCGGTCGAAGTGCGGACCGAGCGGCGCCAGGCTTTGGCGATCCGCTGGATCATCGAGAGTGCACGCAAGCGTGGCGAGCATACGATGGAAGACCGGTTGTCGAACGAATTGCTGGATGCGGTGAACAACCGTGGTGCGGCAGTCAAGAAGCGTGAAGACACGCATCGCATGGCCGAAGCCAACAAGGCGTTCAGCCATTATCGCTGGTAAACGGAAACTGATCTGTCGCCGGTCTGATGCGGCGCTGACCCTAATACGAGACGGAGATACCCATGGCCAAGGCTAAATTCGAGCGGAACAAGCCGCACTGCAACATCGGTACGATCGGCCACGTCGATCATGGCAAGACGTCGCTCACCGCGGCCATTACCAAGGTGCTGGCAAAGTCGGGCGGGGCGACGTTCCGCGCCTATGATAGCATCGATGCGGCGCCGGAAGAACGCGCTCGTGGCATCACGATCGCGACCGCGCATGTCGAGTACGAGACGGCGAACCGGCATTATGCCCATGTCGATTGCCCCGGCCATGCTGACTATGTGAAGAACATGATTACCGGTGCGGCGCAGATGGACGGTGCCATTCTGGTGGTTTCGGCCGCCGATGGCCCGATGCCGCAGACCCGGGAGCATATCCTGCTCGCCCGTCAGGTTGGCGTGCCGGCGCTCGTCGTGTTCCTGAACAAGATGGACATGGCCGATCCCGACCTTGTTGAGCTGGTCGAGATGGAAGTGCGCGATCTGCTGAACAAGTATGAATATCCCGGCGATGATATCCCCATCATCAAGGGTTCGGCGCTGTGCGCGCTGGAAGACAAGCAGCAGGAAATCGGCGAGCAGGCCGTGATCGAGCTGATGGCAGCGGTCGATGCGTATATTCCGCAGCCGGAACGCCCGATCGACAAGCCGTTCCTGATGCCGGTTGAAGACGTGTTCTCGATCTCGGGTCGTGGCACCGTGGTGACCGGCCGCGTCGAGCGCGGCATTGTCAAGGTTGGTGACGAAGTCGAGATCGTGGGTCTGAAGGCCACCGTGAAAACGATCGTCACCGGCGTTGAAATGTTCCGCAAGCTGCTCGATCAGGGCCAGGCGGGCGATAACATCGGTGCGCTGCTGCGCGGCACGAAGCGTGAAGATGTCGAGCGTGGCCAGGTTCTGGCGGCTCCCGGCTCGATCACGCCGCACACCAACTTCTCGGGTTCGGTGTATATTTTGAATAAGGAAGAGGGTGGCCGTCATACGCCGTTCTTTACCAACTACCGCCCGCAGTTTTACTTCCGTACCACCGACGTGACCGGTGTGGTGACCTTGCCGGATGGCGTCGAGATGGTGATGCCGGGCGACAACGTGACGGTCGACGTTCAGTTGATCGCGCCGATTGCTATGGATGAGGGGCTTCGCTTCGCTATTCGTGAAGGCGGTCGGACCGTTGGTTCGGGCGTCGTCGCCAAGGTCACGAAGTAGACTTCGGTTTGATACAGCCCCGCCTTCCGGTTCATGCCGGTGGGCGGGGTGGTTTTTTGGCTTTCTACCCCCGCTCTTTGTAACGACTATAGGTTTTGACGATGGACAATCAGAATATCCGTATTCGCCTCAAGGCGTATGATCACCGGGTGCTCGATAACAGCACCAAGGAGATCGTGAACACCGCACGGCGGACGGGCGCGCAGGTTCGGGGACCGATTCCCCTGCCGACGCATATCGAGCGTTTCACCGTCAACCGTTCGCCGCATGTCGACAAGAAGAGCCGTGAGCAATTCGAAATCCGCACTCATCTGCGGCTGCTCGACATTGTCGATCCGACCCCGCAGACGGTTGACGCGCTGATGAAGCTCGACCTTGCGGCCGGCGTCGATGTCGAAATCAAGATCTGATATCTGGAAGTAGTGTGATGCGCACCGGTATTATTGCAAAGAAGCTGGGGATGACCCGGTTGTTCAGGGATGACGGCACCCATGTGCCGGTCACCGTTCTGCACATGGACGACGTGCGGGTGGTGATGGCGAAGACCGTGGAATCCGACGGCTATGCGGCGGTTCAGCTGGGGTTTGGCCATGCCAAGACCAAGAATGTGTCCAAGCCGATGAAGGGTCATTATGCGAACGCGAAGGTCGAACCGGCGATGAAGCTGGTCGAGTTCCGCGTGGCGGATGATGCTGTGCTGGAGACCGGTGCGGTGCTGTCGCCGACGCATTTCACGGCGGGCCAGAAGGTGGATGTCGCGGGCATCAGCAAGGGCAAGGGGTTTGCCGGCGGCATGAAGCGCTGGAACTTTGCTGGTCTTGAAGCCTCGCATGGCGTTTCGATCAGCCATCGTTCGCTGGGCTCGACCGGTAATCGTCAGGACCCCGGCAAGACCTTCAAGAACAAGAAGATGGCGGGTCATCTGGGTGACAAGCGGATCACCACGATGAATCTCGAGATCGCGGCGGTCGATGAGGCGCGCGGCCTGATCATGATCAAGGGCGGCATTCCCGGTGCGAAGAACGGCTATGTGTTCGTGCGTGACGCGGTGAAGAAAGCCCGTCCGGCCGATGCGGCCTATCCTGCCGCGTTGAAAGGCTGAGACGATGGAATACGATATTTATAATCTGCAAGCCGAGACCGCCGGCAAGATCGAACTGCCGGAAGAGTATTTCGGGATGGCGCCGCGGCCGGATATCATGGCGCGTGTCGTGCATTGGCAGCTGGCGAAGCGCCGCGCCGGCACGCACAAGACCAAGGGCATGGGCGAGGTGCAGGGCACCACGAAGAAGCCGTTCCGTCAGAAGGGTACCGGTAATGCGCGCCAGGGTTCGTTGCGCGCGCCGCAGTTTCGTACTGGTGGTGTGGTGCATGGTCCGGTCGTGCGGGATCATGGGTATTCGCTGAACAAGAAGGTGCGCCGGCTTGGGTTGATTTTTGCGCTGTCGCAGAAGGCGCTCGAGGGCAAGCTGGTCGTGTTGGATACGGTTGCGGGTGTCGCCAAGACGTCCGAGCTGAGCAGCAAGATCAAGAAGCTCGGCTGGGGCCGGACTTTGATCGTTGATTCTGTGGTTGACGATGGGTTTGCCCGGGCGAGCCGCAATCTGATCGGGATCGATGTGCTGCCGGTGGTGGGGGCGAATGTGTATGACATTCTGCACCACGATATTCTGGCGATCACGACGGCCGGTCTTGAGGGTTTGAAGCTGCGCCTGGCGGGGAAAGTTCCGGCTGGCGAAGCCTCGCATGAGGAGATCGCGGCATGAGCACCACTGTGAGCAAGGCACCGGCGGCAAAGAAGCCCGTGTTGTCGCGCGAGGCGATGTTCGATGTGATCCGCGGACCGCTGATCACCGAGAAGGCGACCGCCCTTTCGGAGCGGAATCAGGTCGGGTTCAAGGTTGCGATCGATGCGACCAAGCCGATGATCAAGGCCTCGGTCGAGGGGTTGTTCGGCGTGAAGGTGACTGGCGTGAACACGCTGATCCAGAAGGGCAAGGTGAAGCGCTTCAAGGGGCGGCCCGGCAAGCGGTCTGACATGAAAAAAGCGTTCGTGACGCTGGCCGAAGGCCAGTCGATCGATTTCACGACGCGTCTGGCGTAAGGCGAAACCGATGGCATTGAAACATTTCAAACCGGTCACGGCGAGCCTGCGCGGCACCGTTCTGATCGATCGCTCGGAATTGTGGAAGGGAAAGCCGGTCAAGGGTTTGACCGAAGGCAAGCACTCCACCGGCGGGCGCAACAATCATGGTCGCACCACCAGCTATTTCCGGGGCGGCGGACACAAGCGGACTTACCGGTTGGTCGATTTCAAGCGCCGCAAATTCGATGTGGCCGCGACGGTCGAGCGGTTGGAATATGATCCGAATCGGTCGGCGTTCCTGGCGCTGGTGAAATATGCCGATGGCGAACTTTCGTACATTCTGGCACCGCAGCGGCTCAAGGTTGGCGATCAGGTGGTGTCTGGCCTGAAGGTCGATATCAAGCCGGGCAATGCGATGCCGCTGTCGGCCATTCCGGTCGGCACGATCATTTGCAACATCGAGCTGAAGGCGGGCGCCGGCGGCAAGATGGCGCGGTCGGCCGGGACGTTTGCGCAGCTGGTCGGCAAGGACCAGGGTTATGCCCAGGTCAAGCTGATGTCGGGTGAGCTGCGGTTGATCCGTGGCGAGTGCATGGCGACGATCGGTGCGGTGTCGAACCCGGACCATTCGAACCAGGAACTCGGCAAGGCCGGGCGCAATCGCTGGCTGGGCCGGCGGCCGCATAACCGTGGCGTGTCGATGAACCCGGTGGATCATCCGTTGGGTGGTGGTGAAGGCCGGACCTCGGGCGGCCGTCATCCGGTGACGCCGTGGGGCAAGCCGACCAAGGGTTACAAGACACGTTCGAACAAGCGGACGGATGATCTGATCATCCGGCGCCGTAAGGTCGGGAAGGGCTGATCGATGACACGCTCCGTATGGAAAGGCCCGTTCGTTGACGGGTATATGCTGGCCAAGGCCGAGACCTCGCGTGCTTCGGGCCGCAACGAGATCATCAAGATCTGGTCGCGCCGCTCGACCATTCTGCCGCAGTTCGTGGGATTGACATTCGGCGTTTACAACGGCCGGAAGTTTCTGCCGGTTCAGGTCAACGAGAACATGGTCGGCCACAAGTTCGGCGAATTCTCGCCGACCCGCAGTTTCACCGGCCATTCGGCCGACAAGAAGGCGAAACGAGGCTGATATGAGCAAGCCCAATCATCCCCGCATGCTGGCGGAAACCGAAGCCGAGGCGGTGTTGCGCAACATTCGCGTGAGCCCGCGCAAGCTCAACATCGTTGCGACCTCGATTCGCAACCTGCCGGCCGGCCGCGCGATTGCCGAACTCACGTTCAGCAAGAAGCGGATCGCCCAGGACGTGAGGAAGCTGTTGCAGTCGGCGGTGGCAAACGCCGAGAATAATCATCAGCTCGATGTCGATCGTCTGGTCGTTACCACGGCGGAAGTCGGCCGCGGCATCGTGATGCGCCGGTTTCAGGCGCGTGGTCGCGGCAAGGCGGCGCGCGTCGAGAAATGGTTCAGCCATTTGCGCATCGTGGTCGCTGAACGCGATATTATCACGAAGGCGGAAAAGCGTGCGGCGGGTCGTAACCGGCCGGTCGGCGCAGAAGGTCCGGTCATTGAAGGGGCGCAGGCGTAATGGGTCACAAGGTCAATCCGATCGGGCTGCGGCTCGGTATCAATCGCACCTGGGATAGCCGGTGGTTTGCGGGTACCGATTATGCCAAGTTGCTGCACGACGATTTGAGGCTGCGCGAGCATCTGATGACGCGACTTTCGGGCGCGGGCATTTCCAAGGTGCTGATCGAACGCCCGGCGAAGAAGCCGCGCGTGACGATTTATGCGGCTCGGCCTGGCGTGGTGATCGGCAAGAAGGGCCAGGATATCGACGTTCTGAAGAAGGAATTGTCGGTGATGGCGAAGGCCGAGGTGTCGTTGAACATCGTCGAAATCCGTAAGCCGGAAATCGATGCGGTGTTGGTCGCACAAAACATTGCTCAGCAGCTCGAGCGCCGCGTGGCGTTCCGCCGGGCGATGAAGCGGGCGGTGCAGTCCGCGATGCGGCTGGGTGCGCAGGGCATTCGGATCAATTGCGGTGGCCGCCTCGGTGGTGCCGAGATTGCGCGGATGGAATGGTATCGTGAGGGCCGGGTGCCGTTGCACACGTTGCGCGCCGATATCGATTTCGGCACCGCGACGGCCAAGACGACTTATGGCACCTGCGGCGTGAAGGTGTGGATCTTCAAGGGCGAGATCATGGGTCATGATCCGCTTGCGCAGGACCGCCGGGCCGCCGAACAAGCGCCGCAGCGTTAAGCGAGGATTGAGACTATGCTGTCACCAAAGCGAACCAAGTTCCGCAAGGCGCACAAGGGCCGTATCCACGGCCTGGCCAAGGGGAATACTCAGTTGAACTTCGGCACGTTCGGGCTGAAGGCGATGGAGCCGGAGCGGATTACCGCGCGGCAGATCGAGTCGGCGCGTCGTGCGATCACCCGCCAGATGAAGCGTGCGGGCCGCGTGTGGATCCGGATTTTTCCGGATCTGCCGGTTTCGACCAAGCCGGCCGAAGTGCGTATGGGCTCGGGCAAGGGTAGCCCGGAGTTCTGGGTGGCGCGGGTGCATCCGGGTCGCATCATGTTCGAGATCGACGGCGTGGCCGAGGGTATCGCGCGCGAGGCGTTGACGCTGGGTGCGGCGAAACTGCCGATCAAGACGAAGATCGTTACCCGCATCGGGGAGGCGTGAGATGACCAAGGCAGCCGATATCCGGGTCAAGACGCCGGATGAGACGAATGATTTCCTGCTCGATCTGAAGCGTGAACAGCTCAATCTGCGGTTCCAGCGGGCCACCGGCCAGCAGGAGAATACCAGCCAGATGCGCAAGACGCGCCGTGACGTGGCACGGGTGAAGACGATTATGGCTGAGCGCCTTCGCGCTTCGGCCAAGGTTTGAGGGGTTACGAGTTATGCCGAAGCGCGTCCTGACCGGGCGGGTCGTGAGTGACAAGATGGACAAGACCGTGACGGTTCTTGTCGAGCGTCGCATCATGCATCCGCTGTACAAGAAATTCATCCGCCGCTCGAAGAAATACGCGGCGCATGACGAGGCAAACGTCTGCGCCACCGGTGATCTGGTGCGCATCGAGGAATGCCCGCCGATCAGCAAGCGCAAGGCGTGGCTGGTGACCGCACGAAATGGCGAGTCCCTGACCCCGGCCTCAGCCGAAGCACAGGTGGCCTGATATGATTATTGTTGAATCCAATCTGGATGTTGCTGACAATTCCGGCGCACGCCGGGTGCAGTGCATCAAGGTTCTAGGCGGCTCGAAGCGCCGGATTGCCTCGGTCGGCGATGTCATTGTCGTGTCGATCAAGGATGCGATCCCGCGCGGCAAGGTTAAGAAGGGCGACGTGCATCAGGCCGTGGTCGTGCGAACCGCTTATCCGGTGCGGCGGGCCGATGGTAGCGTGATCCGGTTCGACCGCAATGCGGCCGTGCTGATCAACAAACAGATGGAGCCGATCGGCACGCGTATTTTTGGGCCGGTGACCCGTGAGCTGCGCGCGCGCAAGTTCATGAAGATCATTTCTCTGGCACCGGAGGTGCTGTAATATGGCTGCACGTATCCGCAAGGGCGACCAGGTGGTCGTGATTTCCGGCGCCAGCAAGGGCCGCCAGGGTGAAGTGCTGCGCGTGTTGCCGACCGTGAACAAGGCTGTCGTTCAGGGTGTGGCGGTTGCGAAGAAGCATACCAAGGCGCGCGGTATGGGCGAGCCGGGCGGCATTATCAGCAAGGAAATGCCGATCCATTTGTCGAATATCGCATTGATCGATCCCGAGACGAAGAAGGCCACGCGTATCGGCTTTCGCACGCTTGAGGACGGTCGCAAGGTCCGGGTCGCGCGCAAGAGCGATTCCGTGATCGACGGTTGAGGGTAGTATCATGAGCGAGGCCAGTGCCAAGACGAGGCTGCACCAGCATTACCACGATGTGGTGCGCGAGGCGTTGCAGAAGGAATTCGGCTACACGAATGTGATGCAGGTTCCGAAATTGGAAAAGATCGTCATCAACATGGGTGTTGGCGAGGCGGCTGCCGATCAGAAGAAGCTCGACCAGGCGGTGGCCGAGTTGACGCTGATTGCCGGGCAGAAGCCGGTCAAGACCGTCGCCAAGAAGGCGATCGCCGGGTTCAAGATCCGCAAGGGTCTGCCGATCGGGTGCAAGGTGACGCTGCGCCGGGCGCGGATGTATGAGTTTCTGGACCGTCTGGTCACGATTGCTCTGCCGCGCGTGCGCGATTTCCGCGGGATTTCGGGTAAGGGTTTCGATGGCCGTGGCAATTTCGCCATGGGCATGAAGGAACAGATCGTGTTTCCGGAAATCGAATACGACAAGGTCGATACCGTGCGCGGTATGGACATTGTGTTTGTCACCACGGCGAAGAACGACGCCGAGGCGAAGGCACTGCTCAAGGGGTTCAGCATTCCCTTCGTTTGAGCGGATCGCCCGGGTTGGTGCCCGGGGGAGATGTTTCGGCGAGGGTGGGTTGGACGCGTACACAGTTTTTAGGGAAAACCGTCGGCAGGTGCTGACAGGTTCCGGAGGATAGAAGACGATGGCGAAGACCTCTCAGGTCAATCGGAATAAGCGGCGGGAAAAGATGGCGGCGCGCGACAAGGGCAAGCGCGCGGTGCTGAAGGCGATCGTGATGGATCGCACCCTGCCGGTTGAGGACCGTTTCGATGCGACGATGAAACTGGCGCAGCTGCCGCGCAATGGTGCGGCGGTGCGGGTTCGTCTGCGTTGCGAGCTGACCGGCCGTTCGCGCGGCAACTATCGTAAATTCAAGCTTTGCCGCATCGCGTTGCGCGACTTGGCCAGTGCCGGGCAGATCCCCGGCATGGTCAAGGCGAGCTGGTAAGGAGGGCAAGCCATGTCGATGTCTGATCCGTTGGGTGACATGCTCACCCGTATCCGTAATGCGCAGCGCGCGCGCCACACGATGTGTGTCGCTCCGGCCTCGCATCTGCGGGCCAATGTGCTCGAAGTGTTGAAGCGCGAGGGGTTCATTCGCGGGTTCTCGAAAGAGGATCTGCGCCCTGGTGTGGCGCAGCTGCGCATCGAGCTGAAGTATAACGAAGGTGAGCCGGTTATTAAGGAGATTACGCGTATCTCCCGCCCGGGCCGCCGGGTGTATTCGAAGATCAAGGAACTGCCGCGGGTTTACGCCGGGTTGGGGATATCCATCCTGTCGACGCCGCGCGGTGTGATGAGCGATGTCGAAGCGCGCACTGCCAATGTTGGTGGTGAAGTGCTGTGCCGCGTATTCTGAGGAGGCAGCATCATGTCACGTGTAGGTAAATATCCGGTTCCGCTGCCGCAGGGCGTTTCGATCACCGTGGTCGATGGCATTCTGACCGCCAAGGGCAAGCTGGGCGAGTTGACCATGCCGGTTTCCGAGCGGGTCGAGGCGAAGATCGAGGACGGCAAGCTGGCGGTGACTCCGCGCAACAAGGAAGCCGCATCACGCATGATGTGGGGGACCACGCGCGCGAATGTGGCCAACATGGTCGAGGGTGTCTCGAAGGGTTATGCGAAGGTTCTGGAAATCACCGGGACGGGTTTCCGCGCTTCGGTGCAGGGCTCGAATCTGGTGATGAACCTGGGGTTTTCGCATGATGTGGTGTTTGCGGTGCCCCCCGGCATCAAGATATCCTGCGAAAAGCCGACCTTGATCAAGGTCGAGGGGATCGACAAGCGGCTGGTGGGTCAGGTTTGTGCCGAGATCCGCGCCTTCCGTCCGCCGGAGCCCTATAAGGGCAAGGGCGTGAAGTTCGAGGGCGAGGCGATCCGGCGTAAGGAAGGCAAGAAGAAGTAATGACCGCGACATATGACAATGAAGTGCGGCGCCGGCAGCGCCTGCGCTACCAGCTGAAGCAGAAATCGGGCGGAAGGCTGCGGCTTTCGGTGTTCCGGTCGGGCAAGCATATTTATGCCCAGGTGATCGATGATGCGGCCGGGCGTACGCTCGCCGCGGCATCGTCGCTCGATGCCGGGTTGAAGGCCGATCTGAAGACCGGTGCTGACCGGGCTGCTGCGGCGGCGGTGGGTAAGCTGGTTGCCGAGCGCGCCAAAGAGGCCGGGATCACCAAGGTCGCGTTCGATCGTGGTGCGTATAAATATCATGGCCGGGTGAAAGCCTTGGCCGATGCCGCTCGCGAGAGCGGTTTGGACTTCTGAGGAGCATAGCGCATGGCACGTGAAGCACGAGACGGCGGTCGTGGCCGCGAGCGCGAGCGGGACCGGGACGGCGATGAGCTGATCGACAAGCTCGTCACCATCAACCGTGTCGCCAAGGTGGTGAAGGGCGGACGCCGGTTTGCGTTCGCTGCCCTGGTGGTGGTTGGTGACCAGAAGGGTCGCGTTGGTTTCGGCGCCGGCAAGGCGAAGGAAGTGCCCGAAGCGATCCGCAAGGCGACCGAGCGTGCCAAGCGCGGCATGATCCGGGTGCCGATGAAGGAAGGCCGTACGCTGCATCATGACATAGAGGGCCATTACGGCGCGGGTCATGTGGTGTTGCGTTCGGCGCCGGCGGGAACCGGGATTATTGCCGGTGGGCCAATGCGCGCGGTGTTCGAGACGCTGGGGATTGGCGACGTGGTTGCCAAGTCGCTGGGCAGCCGGAACCCGCACAACATGGTGAAGGCCACGGTCGCGGCGCTGGCCAATTGCGCGAGCCCGCGCACGGTTGCGGCGCGGCGCGGCAAGAAGGTGGCGGATCTGTTCGGCACCAAGCGTGAGAAAGAGGTGGCGGCCGATGTCTGATCCGATCAAACGCGTTCGCATCACCCAGACCGGGTCGGCGATCGGGCGCAAGCCGGGGCAGCGGGAAACACTGGTCGGGCTGGGGCTGCGGCACATGCATTCCACGCGTGAGCTTCCGACCACGCCCGAGAATATGGGGCGAATCAAGAAGGTTGCGCATCTTTTGAAGGTCGAGGAATTGACCTCAGGGAGTAAGTCATGAATCTCAATGAATTGCGTGACAACAAGGGGTCGCGTCTGAAATCGAAGCGGCTCGGCCGAGGTATTGGGTCCGGCAAGGGCAAGACATCCGGCAAGGGCGTCAAGGGTCAGAAGGCGCGTGAAGGCGTATCGCTGAACGGGTTCGAGGGCGGTCAGCTTCCGATCTATCGGCGGATGCCGAAGCGCGGCTTCACCAATGTGAACCGCAAGGATTACGCGCCGTTGAATGTCGGGACGCTGGCAATGTTGATCGAGTCGGGCAAGCTCGATGCGTCCGCGCCAATCACCGAGTCTAATCTGCGGGCGGCAGGGGTTTACGCCGGTTCCAAGCTGGCAGGTGTGCGGCTGCTCGGGCGCGGCGAGATTTCGACCAAGGTGGACATCGAAGTATCCGGCGCATCGGCCACCGCGATCGCCGCGATCGAAGGTGCCGGCGGCACGGTGAAAACGCTGGTCGCGAAAGCCGAAGCGGCAGCGGCCTGAACTGGCCAAAGTTTTTTGATTCTCTTAGACACGAAGAGATACTTTTTCTTATAAGAAGTAGCAAAAAACTTTGGGTGTTTTGGTCTTTGCCCGCGCTGGCGCAACGCATATAACCAACGGCGTCTCATCCGCATGAGGCGCCGTTGCTATTTGGGGATCATTCATGGCTTCCGCTGCTGAACAGCTTGCGTCGAGTTTCAATCTCGAAACCCTCTCGAAGGCGACCGATCTCAAGAAACGGATCTGGTTCACGCTGGGGGCTCTGATCGTGTTCCGGTTGGGAACGTATATTCCGATCCCCGGCGTCGATCCGACCGTGATGGAGCATATGCTGTCGCAGAACGGCGGCGGCGTGCTCGGCATGTTCAACATGTTCACCGGCGGGGCGCTGGGGCGGATGACGGTGTTCGCGCTGAACATCATGCCGTATATTTCGGCCTCGATCATCATGCAGCTGCTTCAGGCGGCGGTGCCGACCCTTGAGACCCTCAAGAAGGAGGGGGCGTCGGGGCAGCAGAAGCTGACGCAATATACCCGGTATCTGACCGTCTTCATCGCGCTGGCGCAGTCCTACGGGATTGCGATCGGGCTGGAGCATATCACTTCCTCGGTCGGGCCGGCGGTGATTGAGCCAGGCGGGTTCTTTCTGGTCACCACTGTGATCACGCTCACGGGCGGCACGGTGTTTTTAATGTGGATCGGCGAGCAGATCACCTCGCGCGGAATCGGTAATGGGTCGAGCCTGATCATCTTTTCCGGCATCGTTTCGGCATTTCCCGGCGCGATCGCAAGTGTGCTGCAACTTGGCGCGACAGGCGGACTTTCGACCGGATTCGTGATCGGTTTTTTCGTTATGGCGCTGGTGGTTGTGGCGTTCGTGGTGTTCATGGAGCGGGCGCAGCGGCGGGTACTGATCCAATACCCGAAGCGTCAGGTCGGCAACCGGATGTTCGGCGGCGACTCCTCGCATCTGCCAATGAAAGTTAATACGTCGGGGGTGATCCCACCGATTTTTGCCAGTTCGCTGTTGCTGATCCCGGCGACCATCGTGGGGTTCAGCCACGGTACCGGGCCGGCATGGCTGCAGTTTATGGCGCGCCAGCTTTCGAACGGGCAGCCGGGCTATATGATTCTCTATGCCGGGCTGATCATCTTTTTCTCGTATTTTTATACGGCTGTGGTGTTCAACCCAGAGGAGACCGCTGATAATCTTAAGAAATATGGCGGGTTCGTTCCCGGCATCCGGCCGGGGGCAAACACCGCGAAGTATTTCGATACCGTTCTGACGCGGCTGACCACGATCGGCGCAGGATATCTGGTGATCGTGTGCTTGATTCCGCAATTCCTGATCGGCCAGTTCGATCTTGCGGCGGGGTATTATTTTGGTGGCACATCGCTGCTGATTGTGGTTTCAGTGACGATGGATACTGTGGCGCAGATACAGTCACATTTGCTTGCCCATCAATATGAAGGCCTGATCAGAAAAGGCCGCGGAAGGACGCGAACCAGATGAACATCATTCTCCTCGGACCCCCGGGTGCCGGAAAGGGAACGCAGGCCAAAATTCTGCAGGATCGCTATCATGTCGGGCAGATCGCGACCGGCGACATGCTGCGCGCTGAGGTCAAGGCTGGCACAACGCTGGGCAGGATCGCCAAGTCGGTGATGGAGGCAGGGGAACTGGTGTCGGATGATCTGATCATCGACATGCTGCGCAACCGTCTGGCGCAGGAGGATTGCCGGCACGGGTTCATTCTCGACGGCTTTCCCCGCACGGTGCCCCAGGCCGAGGCACTCGATGCCATGCTGGCGGTGGAAAAGCAGGATCTGCGAGCGGTGATTCTGCTCAAAGTTGATGAAGACGTACTGGTAGAGCGGATCGCAGGACGACTTTCCTGCGCAGCGTGTGGTGCCGGCTATCACGACACGATGCATCCGACCACCAAAGCGGGGATTTGTGACAAATGCGGCGGCACGGAGTTCATTCGTCGGCCCGACGATAATCCGGTGACGGTGAAGCAACGGTTCGCGGCGTATAACCGGCAGACCGCTCCGATTCTTCCGTATTACCAAGCCAAACATATTTATTACGAAGTCGATGGCATGGCCGATATGGACGATGTGACGATCGCGATCGAGAGGGCGCTGCGGCAGGCCGGTATTTCCATGCCGGAAGCCATGTCGGCGGATTGAGCTGTGCGGCTATTTGTGACGTGATCACGAAAAAGTGATGTTGTTCGATTGACTCAACTAAGTGTCGGCGATAGACAACGCCATCAGCGGCGCTCCCTGGCGGGGCGCCGTACTTTATTCCGATGATGATCTCCGGGATCGGTACCGTTGTTATACGGGTTCGGTTTCTGGCTCATTGTCTATCGTTTGATGACAGCAATCCGCAGCGTCGAGCTGACGGGGACCAAGGAGCAGCAGCGTGGCGCGTATTGCCGGCGTAAACATACCTTCGAACAAGCGCGTGCTGGTCAGCCTGCGCTATATTTACGGCATCGGGCCGACCAAGGCGCGTGACATCTGCACGACGTTGAGCATCGGCGAGGACAAGCGGGTCAACCAGCTGTCGGACGACGAGATCGCGAAGATCCGCGAACTGATCGACAAGGATTACCGCGTTGAAGGTGATCTCCGCCGCGAGGTCGCGATGAACATAAAGCGATTGGTCGATCTGGGATGCTATCGTGGCCTGCGCCATCGCAAAGGATTGCCCGTTCGCGGTCAGCGGACCCACACCAATGCCCGCACCCGCAAAGGCAAGGCCGTTGCCATCGCCGGCAAAAAGAAGGTCACGAAGTAACCTTTCGAGTCTTCGTATCGATGCAGTGGCCCGATGCCGGCAGGATTGCCGGCCCTGAGCCGAAAGAAAGACAGGAATTTTCATGGCCAAACCAGCCACCACGCGGCCCCGCCGTAAGGAACGCAAGAACATCAGTTCCGGCGTCGCCCATGTGCTCGCGAGCTTCAACAACACGATGGTGACCATCACCGACGCGCAAGGCAATGCCATTTCGTGGTCGTCCGCCGGAAGTCAGGGGTTCAAGGGCAGCCGAAAATCCACACCCTATGCCGCGCAGGTTGCAGCCGAGGATGCTGGACGCAAGGCGCGCGAGCATGGCATGGAGACGCTGGAAATCGAAGTCAGCGGTCCGGGTTCGGGACGTGAGAGCGCACTCCGGGCCTTGCAAACCGTAGGGTTCTCGATCACCGCGATTCGAGACCTGACACCGATCCCGCATAATGGTTGCCGTCCGCGCAAGCGCCGCCGCGTCTAAGGTGTCGGCGACGTTTGCCGATGGCGTGCCTGGCGGAAGTTGCGTTTTTTGGATGGTGAGGGCGGTACGCTGCCCAACCGGAGGAATTGATGTTGAAAGACACACATTTGGCGATGCAGCGTAACTGGCAGTCGCTACGCAAGCCTGAAAAACTCGACGTCGAGCCGGGCTCGGACGATCAGCGTATGGCGACAATCATTGCCGAGCCCCTGGAGCGTGGTTTCGGTATTACGCTTGGCAACGCGCTGCGTCGGATCCTGCTCTCGTCGCTGCATGGCGCTGCTGTGACCGCCGTGCGGATCGACGGCGTGCTGCATGAGTTCTCTTCGATTGCCGGTGTCCGTGAAGACGTGACCGACATCGTGCTCAACATCAAACAGATCGCAGTGCGGATGCATGGCGATGGGCCGAAGCGGATGACGCTGGCGGCCAAGGGACCGTGTGAAGTGACCGCCGCGATGATCCAGGCGGGTCATGATATCGAGGTGATGAACCCTGATCTGGTGCTCTGCACGCTCGATGATGGCGCGACTCTCGGGATGGAATTCACAGTCGATTCCGGGCGCGGCTATGTGGCTGCGTCGGCCAATCGGCCGGAGGACGCTCCGATCGGGTTGATTCCGGTCGACTCCATCTATTCGCCGGTACGCAAGGTTTCGTATCGCGTTGAGCCGACTCGCGTGGGGCAGGTCACCGACTATGACCGGCTGATTCTCTCAATCGAGACCAACGGCGCGGTGACGCCGGAGGATGCTGTGGCTCTGGCCGCGCGGATTCTGCAGGACCAGCTCGGCATGTTCGTCAATTTCGAGGAGCCGCAGCGGTTGCGCTCGGAGGAGCCGCGTCCGGAACTGCCGTTCAATCCGAACCTGCTGCGCAAGGTCGACGAACTGGAGCTCTCGGTACGTTCGGCCAACTGCCTGAAGAATGATAATATCGTCTATATCGGCGATCTGGTGCAGAAATCCGAACAGGAAATGCTGCGCACGCCGAATTTCGGTCGCAAGTCGCTTAACGAAATCAAGGAAGTACTGACTGCCATGGGCCTCGGCCTCGGTATGCTGGTGCCCGATTGGCCCCCCGAAAATATCGAAGATCTGGTCAAGCGTTCAGACCAGCCGTTCTAATCGTTTCTTTTTCTGATCTGGAGTCACCCCTATGCGTCACGGACTTGCTGGACGTAAACTCGGCGTCACCACGTCCCACCGTGCGGCGATGTTTCGCAACATGGCGGTTGCTCTGCTCAAGCATGAGCAGATCACAACGACCCTGCCGAAGGCCAAGGAACTGGCACCGGTCGCGGACCGGCTCATCACGCTGGGTAAGCGCGGTGGGCTTCACGCGCGCCGGCAGGCCCATGCGGTTCTTCGTGACGAAGTAATCGTTTCGAAGCTTTTTGATGCACTGGCCGAACGTTATCAGGGACGACAGGGTGGTTATACCCGCGTGCTGAAAGCCGGTATGCGCTACGGCGATGCGGCTGATATGGCGGTGATCGAACTGGTCGATCGCGATCCGGCGGCCAAAGGGATTGACAGCGGGCCAAAGCCGGAAGTCAAGGATGACGAGGACGACGTCGCGCAGGCAGCTTGAACTCAATCTTTGTTGAGCGGCACCTGTTCGTGGTCCATCGTCGCGAGTTTTCTATTGCGAATCGGCTCCGATCTTGTATCGTTATGGCATGAAAATTAGTCCGCTCCTGCCTGTTCCTGTCATTCTTCTCCTTGCCTCATGTTCCGGTGGCATGTCGTCCGGACCACTGACGGCGAGCGCGGCTAAGGCCGATAACGCCGCGTTTCTGTCCGGCTTGTCGCCCGCGTCGCGCCAGACCGCCATGTTCTGCCAAGTCCAGATGCAGAACAAACTTGGCGGTACGGTTTATCTTGTGGCGGCACCGTCTTTGCAGGGCAGCGACATCACGGCCAATGCATCTACCAATGCGATGCAGCAGCATCTTTCAGTAGTGTATGACCGTGTCGATAACGGCGCCGTGACCTCCGCAGCGCAGGAATGCCAGCTTCACTCCGAAAACCTGGTCGTGCGGCCATCGCACGGCGAGTAATTTTCGGGCGAAGTTGCGGCGATTTCCGCCGTATCGTTACCATAAATCTGTGACGTCCGACACTTTCAATTTATTCTAGCGCGTTTTTGCTCTGCGGAGCGAGTCGCCCTAATCGCTGAAGTACTTTTTTTGCTGGACAGGGCATTCGCTTGTCCGTACTGCTCCTACTCTAGGCAACATTGACCAAGGAGGCATGATGAACATCGTTGTGATTACCTCCTTTTGCAGCGATCGATTTACGCGACCAGCGCGCGTTCGATAGGTCTGCCTGCAGCACCCTTATCCGGGGCGCAGATTCCACTATTTCAGTTCATGTCGACTTTTGAGGGATGATTGCGCGCAAGCGCGATCCTGTTCATTCCATGTTTTCGTCTGAAAAAAATCTGAAATCACCGTTCCGTTCGGTGTTCGGCTTTGTCGGCCGACGTTGGCTCCATCATCGTGTCGTGTTCGGGCTTTGTGCTCTGGCCATGGTGGCTGCAACCATGACCGACGTGTTTATGCCGCTCTATGCCGGCGATCTCATCAATGCGGTGACGGTGCGGAGCACGGCCTCGCTGCATGCGGCGGTAATTGCCCTCGGGATCATTGCGGCCCTTGGCGTGGCGCAGACCGCGCTGCGCTTCGTGGGATATCGCTCGGTGGTCGGGCTCACGCTTGCGATGATGAGCGAAATGGCGCGCGATTCGTTCTACCGGGTCCAGCGCTTCGCCTCGGACTGGCATGCCAATAATTTCGCCGGCGCAATCGTGCGAAAGATCACCCGCGGGATCTGGGCAGTCGATCTGCTCAACGACACCATCCTGATCGCGTTGCTGCCGGCGCTCGCGGTGCTGGCCGGGACCTCCGTGATGCTCGGGGTTAAGTCGATCGCGATGGGCAGCCTGATCGCCGTGGGCGCACTGATTTATGTCGGTGCCACGGTATGGCTGCAGATGCGCTACGTTTCGCCTGCCTCGCAACTATCGAATCGCTGCGATACCGCGATGGGAGCCGCGTTGGCCGATGCGGTTTCGTGCAACGCCGTGGTCAAGGGGTTTGCCGCAGAGACCCGCGAGGATGCGATTCTGGCGCGGGTGGTCGGCAAGTGGCAGCACCGTACCCGGCGGTATTGGTATCGCGGCAATCGGGTCGGCACCGGGCAGGGAGCCGCGCTGATGGTGCTGCGAGTCGCGATCATCGGGTTGGCGCTGTATCTGTGGTGGATCAGGCGGGCGACGCCCGGCGAGGTCGCGACCGTGATCACCGCCTATCTCATCGTGCTCGGCTATCTGCGCGACGTCGGCTATCATATCGCCAATCTCCAGCGCACCGTGAACGAGATGGAGGACATGGTGCGGATGGAGAGCCAGCCCTTCGCAATCGCGGATCGGCCCGGTGCGATGCCGGCGCAGATCCTGCAGGGCGAGATCGTGTTCGATCAGGTCGATTTCACGTATGGCAAGCATGTAGCGCCGTTGTTCGATGATCTTTCGGTAAGGATCGCCTCCGGTGAACGGGTCGGGCTCGTCGGGCATTCGGGATCGGGCAAGACGAGCTTCGTTAAACTGATTCAGCGGCTGCACGATGTGACGGGTGGGGAAATCCGGATCGACGGGCAGAATATCGCGCGGGTGACGCAGGAATCGCTGCGTGCCTCGATCGCGATCGTCGCGCAGGAGCCGATTTTGTTTCATCGCTCGCTCGCGGAGAACATTGCCTATGGGCGGCCCGATGCGAGCATGGCGGAGATCGAAAACGCGGCGATGATGGCCAATGCCCACGAGTTCATCATGCGGCTGCCGAGCGGCTACCGGACACTCGTGGGCGAGCGCGGTGTGAAACTCTCGGGAGGTGAGCGCCAGCGGGTTGCGATCGCACGTGCGTTTTTGGCAGATGCGCCGATCCTGATTCTCGATGAGGCGACCGCAAGCCTCGATTCGGAATCCGAGGCGCTGATCCAGCAAGCGGTTGAGCGATTGATGACCGGCCGCACAGTGATCGTGGTCGCTCACCGACTCTCGACCGTCCGGGCGCTGGACCGCATTCTGGTTTTCGATCAGGGTCGCATCGTGGAACAAGGAACCCATGAGACGCTCACCGAGGCCCATGGCGGGATCTATCGACGGTTGTTCGAGCGCCAGGCGCTGGGATTGATGACGCAACAATGAAGAGGGATCAGTTGATGAAGTTCGATGAGATCGAAGCGGTCAAGCCGACCCGCGAAAGTCTGGCCGAAGCCTATGCAGTGTTGAACGGCTTGCTGGATCGTGGCGCGGTGACCGAGGCGCTGGCGGAATGGGAAGGGCTGCGCCGCGCCACCAGTACCTGGTCCTCGCTGACCCATCTGCGGTTTTCGCAGGATACTTCGAATGCAGAGTACAAGGCCGAACGCGAATATGCCGATGCCCTGGGTCCGGTGATCTCGGATCATGAGACCAGTTGGAAGAACCGGCTGCTCGCGCTCGATCCTGCGTTGATCGAGGGGCAATATGGCAGGCACGCGGTGGATATCTGGCGCAACGACGTGACGACGTTCTCGCCGGCGATCGCTGCGGATCTGGAGGAGGAATCGAAGCTCGAAGCCGACTATACTGCCCTGCTGGCTTCAGCGACTTTCGTGTTCAATGGCGAAACCGTCAATCTGGCTGGGCTGACGCCGTACGGCGAGAGTCTGGATCGCAAGATCCGGCATCAGTCGGCTGCCGCGCGCTGGGGATTTTTCTCCGAGCATGGCGCGGAGTTGGACAATATCTACGACAAGCTGGTCAAGCTGCGCCACAAGATGGCACGGGCGCTGGGCGATGAGAATTTCACCGCGCTCGGTTATCGGCGGATGGGCCGGTTGGATTACGGGCCGGCACAGGTGGCGACCTACCGCGCCGAAGTGCTCAAACATGTCACGCCGCTGGTCGCGAAACTGATCGAGCAGCGGCGGGTCGCCAACGGGCTGGATACGCTCTACGCATGGGACGAAGCGCTGGTTGATCCCCAGGGCAACCCCAAACCGCAGGGCGATCACGACCAACTGGTGGCCCGTGCGAACGAAATGTTCGATGCAATGGACCCGCGCCTTGCCGCTTTTTATCGCCAGATGAACGAGGGTGGGTTCATGGATTTGAAGAACCGGCCTGCCAAGGCGGGCGGCGGGTTCTGCACCTCGTTTCCGGCGGTAGGGATGCCGTATATTTTCGCTAATTTCAACGGCACGCATCATGATGTTGATGTGTTCACCCATGAAATGGGCCACGCCTTCCAGAACTACCAGAGCCGGAACCAGCCGTCGCTCGACTATCTCTGGCCGACCTCGGAATCCGCCGAAATCCACTCGATGAGCCTGGAATTCCTCGCGTATCCGCACATCGCCCCGATGTTCGGGGAGCAGACGGCGCGTTATCAGCGGATGCACCTGATCGGGGCGCTGGAGTTTCTGCCATACGGTGTGTGCGTCGATCATTTCCAGCATGAAGTCTACGCCAACCCCGAGGCGAGCCCCGCCGACCGCCATGCGATGTGGCGGAAGCTCGAATCGATGTATCTGCCGTGGCGCAACTGGGGTGACCTCGACTACCCGGCGATGGGCGGGCGCTGGCAGGCCCAACTGCACATCTATCGCGCGCCTTTCTACTATATCGATTATACCCTGGCACAATGCTGCGCGTTACAATTCTGGGTAAAATCGCAGCAGGATTATAAGGGCAGCTTCGATACTTATGTTGATCTCTGCGGCCTTGGTGGTTCTGCACCGTTCGGTAAACTTGTCGCGGCCGCAAAGCTGAAATCGCCGTTCGAACCGGGGGCATTGCAGGCGGTGGTGAAAACTGCCGAGGCTGCCCTCGCGGTGTAACAAACGATTGATGATGTAAGGGTGGCGTCTCGGGTTGTGTGGAAATGGCCTTGGGCGGCGTGTCCGGCTGGAGGAACATGACGGGGTCAGGCGACGAGATCAAGATGTATTGAGGCGGGTGGTTCGGCGAGCGTCTGCCACCCGTCGACTTTGCGCATGGTGATCTGCCCGGATGCAAGCAACGACCAGAACAACATCGCTGCGGTTTCGGCCGAGGGCAGGACGGTCTGGGTCTTGATCCGGCGCTTGAATTCCTCATGCAGACGTTCGATCGCATTCGTCGTTCTTGCTGATCTCCACTGGCTTGGGGCAAGCGAGTGAAGGTGAAGAGCCGATCGCCGGCTTCTTCGAGGCTGTCGGCCACGCCGCAGCATTTCAGACGCCATTTGGCGAGGAACAGCCGGCGCCCGCGCATCAACTCGGCACTGGTTCCGGCGTAGATCATGTCGTTGTAGTCGGCGGTGACCTCCTCGTGCAGGGCGTCTGGCGCATGGGCCAGCAGATTTCGATGCTTGTGCACGGTGCAGCGCTGCGTCGGCGCGTTTGGCCAAAGCCCGGCCAGCGCACGTTCGAGGTCGGCGCCATCATCGATCAGCAGCAGTTCCGGGGTGCGCAGGCCCCGCGCTATGAGATAATCGAGCACGGCGCGCCAGGCGGCTTCGCTTTCGCCTCCCATGTTCTTCACCGCCAGCAGCAGCTTCTGCCCATCGCGGCGGACACCAAGCACGACCAGCAGTGAGATGTTGGTCGCTTTCCGGTCGAGCCGGACCGTCACCACGGCACCGTCCAGGATCAGCCGGACGATGTCATCATCGGCCAGACTGCGCCGGTTCCAGCCTTCCCAGTCCGCCTTCACCTTTCGCCAAGTACGACTAACCACGTCCTTGCCCCCCCCCCCGGCCCGTTGGCC